>ENA-ORXR01000027-ORXR01000027.1-marine-metagenome-genome-assembly--contig:-NODE-27-length-217469-cov-9.776758_pt1 | contig 217469 bp, 155 predicted proteins | sample MGYA00237866_ERZ511479 | MGnify/ENA metagenome assembly ERZ511479 | reverse complement strand
TTCCGTCTGGTGCGACGCGACGGACGATATGTGGCGGGGCCAAGGCGTCGCGAAGACAGCGGCGACCGGTCATCGGCAAATCTATGTGGAAATCTATGTGGAAATCTATGTGGAAACGAGAATGGTGCTGATTGCGACGGCTGTAAGATCGATGGCTTTACGAATGACGGTATCAGCTCACGCCAGAGCAGTAGTGCGAGCTACACCACGGGAACAACCCACGGCCAAACCCGTCACAATGAAACCGACGTTCTATCCCGAGCATTCAGCGGCGACCAGCTCGAGCAATACCGCGTGGTCTGACTGTACGAATCGAAACGTCCGGTGCAAGAGCGCACACACGCGTACGCGAGCGTGCATCGAATGCTCTTTTCGAGATCCGCACGGACGCTTCCTCACCTGCCGCTGGCCACGTCCCGGCAACCGATCCGTCCTGCGCAGCCCTGCGTAACACGACACTCGATCGATACGAACAAAGCGATCCTTCGACGGACAAGAGCCAGAGACCAGATACTTTGCCAAGCACATTACCGCAGTCACAGACTCCGCAATCACAGACCCCGCTGTTACCGACGTCGTTGACTAACGCCGCCGAGTTCGCAACTCTTCCCGTATCGGTCACGAGCCGCACCACGCTTCTCGATGAAGGCGCCGTCGAGCGCAAGCGCGCGGAGATTCTCGAGTACTTTCACAGCACCTTCGATCTGTACGAAAGCCTGTTTGATTGCCTGGCCGATGACGAGTCTTTCGTCGCGCGCGCTAGCCCTTTGCGACATCCGTTGATCTTCTACTACGGGCACACGGCGGTATTCTTCGTCAACAAGCTCAACGTTGCGAAGTTGATCGACGAACGGATCGACGCGGGGCTCGAGTCCTCGCTCGCGATCGGCGTCGACGAGATGTCGTGGGACGATCTGAACGACAGCGAATACGATTGGCCGACGCCTGCCCGTGTGAAGGCCTACCGGGATGCCACCCGTACACTCGTGGACCGTTTCATTCGGAACTGCGAAGTGACGCTGCCCATCGCTTGGGAAGATCCGTTGTGGATCGTGATGATGGGCATCGAGCATGAACGAATTCACCTCGAGACCTCATCTGTCCTGATTCGCGAGCTGCCACTCGAACGCGTGAAGTCGCATCCGGTGTGGAGCCGAATCTGTTCTTCGAGAGGCGAAGCGCCTGTCAACGCCATGCTACCAGTTAGTGGTGGAAGCATCACGCTCGGCAAGCGCAAGACTGACCCGATGTATGGCTGGGACGTCGAGTACGGCCAACAGACAACCAGCGTCGAGGATTTCCAGGCCAGTCGCTTCTTGGTTTCGAACGGCGAGTACCTTGAATTCATGAACGCAGGCGGCTACACCTCACGTCAGTGGTGGACCGATGAAGGCTGGGGGTGGGTAAGCTATCGGAAGGCGACCATGCCGGTGTTCTGGCGGCGTGAAAATGACCGCTATCTCTATCGCACCATGCTCGAAGAGATCGACATGCCCTGGAACTGGCCGGTCGATCTCTCATATCTGGAAGCCAAGGCATTCTGCAACTGGAAGTCGTCGACTACCGGCAAAGATGTTCGCATGCCGACCGAAGCGGAATGGCATACGCTGCGCGATACGGTGGACACCGACCAGCCGTACTGGGACAACGCGCCGGGAAACATCAACCTCGAGTACAACGCATCGTCGTGCCCGGTCGATCGGCATGCATTTCCTGGCGGCTTCCACGACATCATCGGCAACGTCTGGCAGTGGACCGAAACGCCTGTAGACGCCTTCGAGGGGTTCGAAGTCCATCCGTCATACGATGACTTCTCGACACCCACATTCGACGGCAAGCACAATCTGATCAAGGGAGGGTGCTGGATCTCGACCGGCAATTACGCCATCAAGAACGCACGCTATGCGTTCCGTCGACACTTCTATCAACATTCGGGACTGCGCTACGTCGAGGCTGCTCCTCTGCCGGAGATCAGGATGAACGTGTACGAGAAAGACGAGATGGTCGCTCAGTACATCGAGTTCCACTATGGCGACGAGTACTTCGGCGTGCCCAATTTTCCGAAGGCCTGCATTGCAGAAGTCGCCCGGCACTTGCAGAATCGAGCGAGTGGTCGTGCACTGGATATCGGCTGCGCGACCGGCCGATCGAGCTTCGAGCTCGCTCGCCACTTCGACCACGTCGATGCTCTCGACTTTTCGGCTCGGCTGATCCAGGCCCCGTCTGCCTTGCAGTCGAGCGGCATGCAGCGCTACGCGATTGCCGATGAGGGCGACCTGGTGACTTACAAGGAAGTCACGCTCGAAGAACTCGGGCTTGCAGCCGTCAAGGACAAGATCACGTTCATGCAGGGTGATGCCTGTAACCTGCCCGAGAAGTACGCCGACTACGACGTTGTATTCGCCGGCAATCTGATCGACCGGCTGTATGACCCGATGCTGTTCCTTAACCTGATCAAGGGACGCATTCGTCAGGGCGGCCTGCTCGTCTTCACATCCCCGTACACGTGGCTCGAGGAGTTCACTGCACGTGACAAGTGGCTCGGTGGCTTCAAGGCCGAGACCGGCGAGAGCTACACGACGCTGGATGGACTGCGTGATGCACTGGCGCCTGAATTCCAGCAGCTCGGTGATGCGTGCGACGTGCCGTTCGTCATCCGCGAGACACGCCGCAAGTTCCAGCACTCCGTTGCGGAGTTATCAGTCTGGGAGAAGCGCTGACAGGATGTTGGACATTGACCTGTCCTTCGCCTTCGCTACGAAGTCTTCGCTACGAAGCCTTCGCTTCCTTGGGTCGCGCAATCAATGACTCCAGAGGAATTCCGAGACCTTAATGGTATTCCGTATCATCTCGATTGAAAGGCCGCGCCTACGATTCAAGACTTCCGATACACGCGCACGAGTACCTATGTACTTTTCGAGATCCGCACGGCCAAGTTCATTCTGATCCATGTGAAATTCGATTGCCGCTACCGGGTCAGGGGGATAGATCGGATGGTGCACAGCTTCGTATGCGTCGACCAACGTCATCAATATCTCCAGTCGCCTGACCGGCGAGGCCCAGTCGTGTGCTCGTCGACGAGAAGAGCACGAACAGCTCGGGCTGTTCCACACCGAAGACATCTTGGAGGCCTTTGTCCAGCGCCAGCGTGCCGAGTACCTTGGGTGCCAGCACACCTTCCGCACCCGCTTGATTTCGTTGCACCAGGAGTGTGTCGTCGAGGACACCCGCCGTGTGGAACACGCCGTCCAGTCTGCCGAAGCGTGCCTTCACGCGTCGCATGGCTGCCGTCACCGCTTCGGTGTCCGTTACATCCGCAGGCAGGGTCACGACCTCGCCACCCGAGCGCACCAGGCCACACAGGCGCTCCAGCCTGTCGAGGGCGATCAGGCGTTGCGATATAGGATCGCCCGGATCATGGCTCTGCAGCCACGCGGCGCGTGCCTCTCCTTCGGGTACGGTGCTTCGACCCAGGAAAACGACTCTGGCACTGTGACGACGCAACAGGTGTTCAGCAAGCATGGCACCGATTCCACCGACCCCGCCACTGATCAGATAGACCCCTTGATCATGCAAGGCGTCGTCGCCCTCACACGCCAGCCGACAGGGTTCGAGGACGCTTGCATAGCGCTCCCCGGCACGCCAGGCAATGACGGCGTCTTCGACCGTTACCGGCGCGACGGTTTCGGCCAGCGAGGCTGCGGCGAGGGATTGCACCAGGCGCGGGTGGCTCTGCAGACGAGTGTCGACGCTGCGCACCTGCACATGCGGCAGCTCGGCTTGAACGACGCGACAGGGCCCGAGCATGATCGAATGCGCGGCAACATCGATCGGCACGCGACGACAGTCGACACCCTGCGCCATCAGCACTTGCTCCAGCGCAGCGATATCATCAACAGGACCGGAGGCGACGCAGAGTGCGTCGGTGTTCACAGCCGCGATCGACAGCGAATCACCCAGCAAGGGGATGAGCGACGCCTCGTCGAGCATCACGCTGAGCATGGCGCCCGGCGCGAGCGATTCGAACGGTCGGCCGCGCTCGACAACGATGGCGAGCGCGTCCCGCTCATCGAAGACGCCAGCATGGCAGGCGGCCGTATATTCACCCACCAGGCTGTAGTTCAGGTTCGAGAATAGTAAAAGCAACCCTCGAAACTGTAGACAAGTCAGAAGAATTGTTTCAGGCGCCACGTTAACGTGCCGATCGGTGTACGCAGGCAACACGAGGTACCGACATGTCAGCGGAGTGCGCACGGCAAGCGAGTTGTACAGCGAGCCGTCACCGGTCAGGGCCAGGCGCGGCGGTGCGCCGGTTGGCGACGATCGCGCGCCCTGTGGTGCTACCCGTGTCCGCCTGCCTCCTTTTGACGGTATTCGCGTCGGCCGCCTCGCAGGCCGCCACCGAGGCCGCCACAGAGCTTGCTCCGGTGGTCCACGAGAACGCCGAGGATCGCTCGAGTGCTCGCTGGGATGTGTACGACAATGTGCCTGCCGGTGCTGCAGTCACGGTCGTCAACGATGCGGTCCTCGACAGTTCCGTGATCGAGTTCGCGAGTGCGGGATCGGGCGCCGGCACGAGCAACGGCTACCGCATCGGCGGTCTTGCAACCAATCGCGGCGGCTGGAACGATACCTCGCGAAGCTTGATCTCCTGGCGCATGCGCACCGAGGAACGCTTCAACCTCTTCATCACCGCAGAGACCACCGCCGGATTCCGTTACTTCTTCTACAACGATCAGTCTCTGGACCGTGGTCTGACCAACGGCATCTACATTCACCACGGTCTCGGCGCCGACGCACGCAACGGTCAATGGCGCACCGTCTCGCGTGATCTCGTTGCCGATCTTGCCAATGCCGAACCTGGCAATACCCTGCTCTCGGTGCAGGGCTTCATCGTTCGCGGCAACCTGCGCCTCGACGATCTGACGCTTGCAGCCGCGGCGCCGAACGTCGTGCGCGAAAATGCCGAAGACCGTTCCAGCGCGCGTTGGGATATCTACGACGATGTGCCCGCGAACGCCTCGGCACGTGTTGTCGATGACAGCGATCTCGACAGCGCCGTCATCGAATTCAGCGGCGCGGGCACGGCCAACGGCTACCGCATCGGTGGCCTGAGCGCCGCTCGCGGTGGTTGGAACGACACGTCTCGCTTCGTCGTCTCGTGGCGCATGCGCACCAGTGAGCGCTTCAACCTCTTCGTCACGGCAGAGACTGCGCAGGGTTTCCGGTACTTCTTCTACAACGAACAGTCGATCGACCGCGGTCTGATCAATGGTCTTTACGTTCATCATGGCCTGGGCGCGAGTGCGCGCGAGGGTCGGTGGCACGACATCAGTCGCGACCTGGTGGCTGATCTGGCGCGTGCCGAACCTGACAATCGCCTGCTCTCCGTGCAGGGTTTCATCGTTCGCGGCAACCTCCGCCTCGACGATCTCGGCTTTGCCGAATCCGCAGCACGCATTGCGCACGAAACCGCCGAGGATGGCTCATCCGCCCGCTGGGACATCTATGACGATGTGCCCGCCAATGCGTCGGTCAGCGTAGTCGACGACGAAGAGCTCGACAGTGCGGTCATCAAGTTCAGCGGCGCGGGCACCGGCAACGGCTACCGCATCGGCGGCCTTGCGGCGAACCGTGGTGGCTGGGACGAGACCTCACGCTTCGTGGTCTCCTGGCGCATGCGCACCGACGAGCGTTTCGCGTTTTTCATCCCTGCGCGCACCGCCCGGGGCTTCCGCTATTTCTTCTACAACGAGCAGGCCGTCGACCGGGGCCTGACCAACAGCATCTACGTTCACCATGGTCTTGGCTCGATGGCGCAGAGCGGCCGCTGGCTCACCGTCACGCGGGATTTGGTTGCCGATCTCGCCAGGGCAGAACCCGGCAACACGCTACTCTCGGTGCAGGGATTCATCGTGCGCGGGAACCTCTCGCTCGACGACCTCTCGCTGGCAAGTTCCGCCCCCGTTCCGAACCTCTCGCCGGTGGCTGATGCCGGTGCGGACCTTGCGACCGATCTTGGCGACAGCGTGCTGCTCGACGGGTCGGCGAGCGATGATCCAGACGGGCGCATTCTCGATTATCGCTGGACTCGCGCCGACGGCAGCGTGATCGGTAGCACTACCGTCATCAGTCATACGCCGCTCGACGCCGGCAACGAAACACTCTCCCTGAGCGTGACCGATGACGACGGCGCGAGCGCGACGGATGATGTGATGGTGACCACGACCCGGATCGTGCCGCCCGATCCGGTACCCGATCTCAGCACTTACGAACTCGTCTTCAACGATGAATTCAGCGGCAGCACACTCGACCCGGACAAGTGGCATACCGGCCTGCTGTGGGGGCCCTACTGGGCCATCAACCGCGAAGAGCAGTTGTATGTCGATACGCTTCACATGCACGCCGACCTTGCGGGTACCGCCTCCGATCCGTTCGAATTGACCGGCAGCACGCTGAAGATCAACGCCACACCCACCTCGGCTGATTTCCCGCCCCCAGCGCGTCCGCCGCGCGACAGCGAGCTCTACAAGCGCACCGCCTCGAACTACCGCTACGGCGATGCCGTCGGCACACCGGGTGAACCGGGCTATCGCCCGCCCTACGATCCGGACAACGTCAACTACCTCTCGGGCATCATCACCTCCTACGAGAGCTTCAAGATGACGCACGGCTATGTCGAGGCGCGCGCCAAGCTCCCCGCCGGGCGTGGTCTCTGGCCGGCCTTCTGGATGTTGCCCACCCACTACGTCGAAGCCGTGCCCGAGATCGATGTCATGGAGTTCCTTGGCCAGGACGTCGACCGGCTCTACAACACCTATCACTTCTTCGATGTGCCGGCCGGCTGGCAACTGCGCTCGACTCCCTCCTTCCCGGTCTATGCCACCGACTGGACAGAGGACTTCCACACCTTCGGCATGGCCTGGTCGCCGAAGAAGATCGTCTGGTATGTCGACGGCGTGGAGACTCATTCCATTACCGATGAGACCGTGCATGCCGCGAGCGGGGCGAAGTTCAAGATTGCGAGCCAGGCGATGTACCTGATTGCCAACCTCGCCGTTGGCGGTTCCTGGCCCGGTGCGCCGGATGACTCGACCCTATTCCCTGCTACCTACGAGATCGACTACATCCGCGCCTACAAGAAGAAGACGGCTGATCCGATCGACCTCGCAGCCGACTACCAGCTGATGTTCAGTGACGAGTTCAATGGCACAACGCTCGATCCGCTCAAGTGGGAGTCGCATTTCATCTGGGGTCCCTACCTCCCCATCAACAACGAGGAGCAGTACTACGTCGACGCGCTGTATAGCGATGCCAGCCTGGGCTATTCGCCGTTCGACTTCGATCAGGAGACGATCGACGGCGAGACCGTCACGTACCTCTCCATCACGGCGCGGGCCGCCACCGATCCGGAGGGTATCGAACCGCCGGACACTCTACCCGACGAGAACGATCCGATCTGGACGGAACACAAGACATTCAGCCGAAATGCAAGCTATGCACCACAGCGCTTTACCTCCGGCATCCTGACGTCGTATGAGTCCTTCCGCTTTGCCAAGGGCTATGCCGAGATTCGTGCTCGCGTGCCGAAAGGCGACGGCCTGTGGCCTGCGTTCTGGCTTCTGAACCGCTACTACATCTCGCAGCAACCGGAGATCGACATCCTCGAAGTACGTGGCCGACGACCCGATCAGGCGGTACACAACTATCACCGCTTCCGACCCGGCGGCATTCTCGATTCGAACGAGTACATCACCCCCTACGGCGGGCCTGAGGAAGGTTACGCGGACGGCTTCCACACCTTCGGTGCACGCTGGCGCCCGGGGCGGATAGACTGGTATGTCGATGGCGTGCGCGAGCACAGCTACATCGGTGACGACGTGGGTTACCAGCTCATGTATGTGCTCGTGAACCTGGCCGTGGGCGGGGGCTTCGACCCCGGCGCCATACCGGACCCGGCCGAATTCCCGAAGACACTCGACGTGGACTACATCCGCATCTATCAGGAGAAGGACACGCCGTCAGACGACTGACTGCAGGGCCTCGCGCAGTTCATTCGCCGCAGCGGTGTCATCGAGGGTCGTGTCCATCGCCGGCATCGGATCACCGTGGTGACCTTCGAAGGCAAGCCGCATGAGCACGTCGCGCAGCTTGTCGGCATCATCGGTGTCAGCCGCATCACGGAGTTCGCCCAGGCGGCCGGCAAGGTCCTCCCAGGGCAGCCACGCTTCATCGGCCGTGAAGATCCGCGCGACCGACGTTGGTCGATGCGTATCGGTGATGAACATCTCCTCGAACATCTTTTCGCCAGGGCGCAGACCCTCGACAACGATGGCAATGTCACACGGATCACCCGTCTCCTCAGCCAGCCGCTTGCCATAAAGGCGGGTCATCGTCCTCGCCAGGTCGAGAATCTTCATCGGCTCCCCCATGTCGAGCACGAACACATCACCGCCGCGTGCGATGGAGCTGGCTTGCAGAACGAGTTGTGCAGCCTCCGGAATCGTCATGAAATAGCGCGTGATGCCCGGGTCGGTCAGTGTGATGGGGCCGCCAGCCTGGATCTGCTTCTTGAACTTGGGCACGACAGAGCCCGACGAACCGAGGACGTTACCGAAGCGCACCATCGAGACCCGTGTGGCTATGCCGCTATGCGCCTTGGCCTGCAGTAGCAACTCTGCGGCCCGCTTGCTTGCGCCCATCGCACTGCAGGGCCGCACCGCCTTGTCAGTCGATATCAGCACGAAATCCTCGACACCGTTGGCAATGGCGGCATCGAGCAAGGTCAGGGTGCCGAACACGTTCGTCTCGACACCGAGCCAGGGCTGCTCCTCGACAATAGGGACATGCTTGTATGCAGCGGCATGATAGACCGTATCGATCGCGAATTCACGCAACAGCCGATCGACTCGTCGACGATCGGTGACGGAGCCGAGGCGCGGCAGGAATTCGATGTTCTCGCGCTGCAGCTCCTCGCTGATGTGATAGAGATTTGCCTCACCATGGTCGAGGATGACAAGGCGCTTCGGCGCCAGCCGCACGATTTGCCGGCAGAGTTCGGAACCGATCGAGCCACCGCCACCGGTAACGAGCACCGAGCGGCCGGTCACCCGTCGCCCGAGGAGCTCGATGTCGGGTGCAACCTCGGCGCGACCGAGGATGTCGCCGATGGCCACGTCTCTGATGTCGTCGGCACGCGCTCGCCCGGACATCAACTCATCGATGGCTGGCACGGTCTGGACCGGCAAAGCCAGACGTTCCAGTCGCTCGAGCTTCTGTCGATAGTGCTTGCCACTGAGCGACGGCATGGCAAGCACGATCCGGCAGACTTCGTTCCGCTGCAAGGCGGCGGCCAGCGTGTCCGCCTCACCGTCCAGTACGGGCAGTCCCAGAACGGTCGAGCCAAAGAGCGCTTTCGCGTCGTCGATGAAGACTACCGGCCGGTATTCGTGACCAAAGGCAAGTAGCGCCGCCAGCTGCCGACCGCCCGCCCCTGCGCCGTAGATGGCGATAGGCTCGCCACGCCGGCCGGCGTCGAAGAAACCCTGCCAGAGGAAGCGCACGCTACAGGTACCGATCAACAACAGCGCTCCGTAGAAGATGAACACCGAACGCGGACTGCCACGCTCGGGGGGCAACAGGTAGGTGATCAGGACCAGCAGTAGCGCAGAGGCGAGCGAACCCTTGACGAGTTGCACGAACAGTCTGCGATTGGTCGAACGTACCACCCAGCGATAGACGCCCAGTGCCGCGAACGTGCCGAGCGTCAGGCAAGGCAGGAGAATGAAGAGGTACCAGGTTGAACCGAGATCAGTGAACGCTTCTCCAAGACGTAACGAATAGGCCAGCCACAAGGACAACACCACCAATAGCGTGTCGGCGACGCCGCCGAGAACCTGCTTGCGAGTGCGCCCCGTGTTGGCGAGGTTGTGGAGGTGGACGCTCTCTATATAGCGCCGGTTAAACGGCGGGAACGCGCCAGAAAATCGACGGTAGCACGGGGTACGAGGGATCGGAACTGTGATGCTCGCATGACCCGTCTTTTCCGAAAGGCGCATACTGGGAGGTGGTTGAATCAAGTCCCATGAGACATCGCTCACTGCCATATGCGGTGGACTGCGTCGGCTGAAGATCATTGGCGCGCCCATACTCGGTCGTCATGACCCAGGACCGTCCGAATCACTCCAGGGAAGATGAAGGTGATCACTACTACTCGGGGTACCACGACCCCGGCGAGCGGCGCACGCGCCTCGCGTCGAGGCACGGCCGATGGGCCAGCAGAGCGACCCCTGCGGCGGCAATCGGGGCAGCGACTGGGCCGACGTCTCGGTTGGCTGGCGTTTGCGATCGTCCTGGCACTCGCCTTGTATCAAGGATTCCTGTACACGCAATCGTCCACCTCGGCGGCGGCGGCACCAATCGGCGACTATGCCGAGTTGCTGTCCGCCCGACCTGATACTCCCGGGCTCACCGGCGAGGCCTACCTGATCGGCAACGAGCGCGAGCCGCTCGACGTCTCCATACTCGCCGCGCTCGGCGACCTTGCCCCCGGCGACTCACTCGTGGTGAGAGCAGGCCACTACGAACTCGATGAGGGCGAGCTGGTGTGGCCAGCGGATGTGTCAGGCAGCGAGACTGCGCCGGTTCGATTGCTCGCCGAGAAAGCGGGCGCGGTGACAGTCACCGGATCGAAACTCATCCGCATCGAAGCAAGTCACTTGCACATCGCCGGGTTCCATTTCCTGGAATTGCAGGAAGCGATCAGGCTGGGCGGACAAGACAATCTCTTCGTCAACAACGTGTTCGAGCGCTCGGCCGGCGGACTACGACTGTACACATCGAACAGCGAAGTTACCGGCAATCTCTGGACAGGCTCGCTCGGCGTGTCGCTCATTCATGCCCAGCCGTCGATCGATTGCGGCCAGAAGTGCGTCTACTTTCAGTACAACCGTATTCATGGCAACACCTGGAAGGACATCGAGAAGACCAAGCCGAACGGGCTCGAGGCCATCATGCTCGGCTACGGCAATGCACCGTTTCCCGACACCTATGACAATGCCTTGCATGCAACGGTCGACAACAATACCTTCATCAATGTGCGTGGCGATGCTGAAGTGATTTCGGTCAAATCCGATCGCAATGTCATCTCAGGCAACTGCCTGGTCGACAACGGCATGGGCGCCTTGGTGATCCGCATGGGGGATGACAACCTGATCGCGTCGAATCGTTCGCTCGGCTCCAGCGGCGCGGCCATGCGTATTTCAGGCGCCCGTAACGTCGTTGCCGGCAATCACTTCGAAAGTCTGAACGAGCGGGTTGCCGCGGTCGACCTGCACAGCGCCGAGCGCAAGGAGAACGGCCTGTTCAGCTACCTGGCGGCGCGCGACAACCAGATTCTCGGTAACCGCTTCCAGGGGTACAACTTCATCGCACGCGACTATTCGACCACGGAGGACATCGAGACGTTTTCGGCCGGCAACCTGATCAAGAGCAATATATTCGCGACCGAAGCGGCCAGGCGGCCAGTCTTGCGACTCGACACGACGCGCACGCAAGACGAATTTCTCGAATCCAACACCGTCAGCGCCAACCGCGTCGAAGCGGTATCGACAACCCCGCTACCGGATTGTCGCACCTGAGCCGTGCGCGGCCTTCCGACGAGCAACTCTCCGGTACACGCGAAAGAGATCGTCCGCAGGTTCTCCCGCGACAGCACGTTCGATGACATCCCGCTGATAGTCGGCGTTGTAGGCATCATCCACCACTTGGCGACAGGCTTGCGCTACCACGTCGCCGTGCGCTGCCCTGGCGGAGTCGTCCTTGGCAGCGTCATTGTCGGCCATAGGCCCCGTCCAGCGGATGATCACGTCAGCTAGCGAACGGATGTCGCCAGTCTGGAAGTGGTCCCCATTCTTGCCCGGAATGACCGCTCCCCATTCGGGGCCCTGGCTGGTCCAGTCGTCGTTCGCGATCAATGGCCGGCCGTAGGCGAAGCTGTGGATGACCAGCAAGCCGACCGGGCCGGGGCAGACCGCCACGCTTGCGATTCCGAAACATCGTGCGAGATACGATTCGTCGTAGACGGGGCCGGTAAACCTTGCACTGATACCGGCCTCCTTTGCCTTTCTCTCCAGCGCTTCTCGCTCGGCCCCCTCTCCCACCACGAGCAGATTGAGCGGATGCCCTTCGTCGGCAAGCAACCGCGTTGCCTTGACGAGCTGATCGATGCCCTTTGCCCGGGTGATGCGCGACACGCAGATGACGACCGGATCGTCATTGCCGAACATCTCTTGCTTGAACGACGCCAGATCGCCTGCCCCGATCTGGCTCTCTGCCTCGCGCTGTGCGCTCATGTCGAGGCTGTTGTAGACGACATGTACCGAATCGGCGTTGAAACCGTTCTCGATGGCGATGGCCTTGGCACGATGCTCATAAACCAGCAAACCGTGTGCGAGACGGTAGAAGATCACACGCAAGCGCCCCTGGATACCCGATTCCGGCGCACGCCAGCCGTGTGTCCAGAACAGCACTCGCTTGCCGGTAAGGCGCGCGAGCAGCGCGGCCGGCCAGGTCCAGAACATGTACATGTTGCCGAGGTAGATGACGACATCGATATCGCGACGAAGTGCCACGCCGAGAGCACCGGGCTGCCAAAGGAACGGGCCGCCGGGGTGCCTGCAGCGTACGTGCTGGAAATCGCCGAAGTCACCTGCCTCGAGACTCTTCACCTTGCCGGGAAGCGGGTCTCGAGTATCTGCAAAGAAGGTGAAGGCGTGAGCCGTGCTTGCTGACAACGCGCTGACCACCGAGTGCCGGTAGTGCGCGAAATAGTGATAGACGACTGCAACACGTTTGCCTGCGGTCGCATCCTCCACCAATCGATCTGACATCGTCTGTCTACGCCTAACGCCACATGCCGCGCGTGTCGAGCAACATCGCTTCGCTCAACGACTCTCTGGAGATCTTCAGGAATTCGCTGTGATCAACCAGTCCGACAATGATGTCGGCATTACCGAGCGCCTCGTCAAGTGAGACCAGCTCCACGTTCGCCGCCGTTTCGAGCGCTGCCGGCAGCTTCGTGATATTCGGCTCGACTACCAGCAGTTTGCCGGCCTGGCGTTCTGCGAGCTGCACCACGATGTCGAGCGCAGGACTCTCTCTCAGGTCATCGATGTTTGCCTTGAAAGCGAGACCGAAGCAGGCGATGGTGGGACTCTTGAAACGATCGGCCAGTTGCATAATGCGTCGGATGACGTGCTCCGGCTTCGAGTCGTTGACTTCCCGAGCGGTGCGGATAAGGCGCGCAAGCTCTGGTGCAGAATCGACGATGAACCAGGGATCGATCGCGATGCAGTGTCCACCGACGCCCGGCCCGGGCTTGAGAATATTGACCCGAGGGTGGCGATTGGCAAGCTCGATCAGCTCCCAGACATTGACCTTCAGAGGATCACAGACCAGTGACATCTCGTTGGCGAACGCGATGTTGACGTCACGGTAGGCGTTCTCGGTCAATTTGCACAGCTCCGCCGTGCGCGAACTGGTCACCAGACACTCGCCCTTGACGAACACCTGATAGAGGGCCGCAGCGCGTGCGGCGCAACGTGATGTCATGCCACCGATGACGCGATCGTTGTTGACCAGCTCCTGCAACACTTGCCCGGGAAGCACGCGTTCGGGGCAGTAGGCTACCTGGACGTCTGCCTGCTCTCCTGCTTGCTGCGGGAAGCTCAGATCGGCGCGTTCTTCCGCGAACCAGGCGGCCAGCTTTTCGGTGGTACCGACCGGGCTGGTGGATTCAAGCACCACCAGGTCGCCTTTCTTGAGTACGGGCGCCAAAGCCCTGGCGGCCGATTCGATATAGGAAAGATCCGGTGAGCGGTCATCCCTGAACGGTGTCGGTACGGCGACCAGAAAGGCGTCGGCCGGCTCGGGTGCGGTGGTTGCGCGCAGGTTGCCGGTGGTCACGACGCTGCGCACGACAATGTCGAGATCGGGTTCGACGATGTGGACCTGGCCGCGATTGATGGTGTCGACTGCGTTCTGGTCAACATCGACACCGATCACCTGCATGCCGCGAGAAGCCAGCAACGCTGCCGTGGGCAGGCCGATGTAGCCCAGTCCGATCATGCCGACCGTTTCAAAGGTTTCGTTCATCGTGTCAAGTACTCGCTGATTCTGCGACAGGCCTCGCCGTCGCCATACGGATTGATGGAGCGGCTCATTGCCAGCCACGCTTGATGGTCATCGAGCAGATGGAAGGTTTCGTCCGCGATTCGGTCACTGTCGGTGCCGACGAGCAGGACCGTGCCGGCATCGACCGCTTCCGGCCGCTCGGTCGTATCACGCATGACCAGTACAGGTTTGCCGAGCGAGGGAGCCTCTTCCTGGACGCCACCACTGTCGGTGATGATGAGATGGCTGCGCGTCATCAGTTGGACGAACGGCAGATAGCCTTGTGGCTCGATCAGATGGACATTCGAGCGGCCTTCGAGCAGGCGCCGCACCGGCTCCTGAACGTTGGGATTCAAATGCACCGGATAGACGATCTCGACATCTTCACGCTCGGCGATTCGCGCCAGGGCAACACAGATGCGTTCGAAGCCCGAACCGAAGTTCTCGCGCCTGTGTCCGGTCACGAGCACCATGCGCTTCGCAGGGTCAAGTGCCGGCAGCGTGCTGTCGATGTTGGCCCGCAGGTCGTCATCCTGCTTGAGCCGTGCGGCTACGGCGAGGAGTGCGTCGATCACGGTGTTACCGGTCACGATGATGCTCTCGGGGGCCACGCCTTCGGCAAGCAGATTGTCGCGTGATGAGTCTGTCGGCGCGTAGTGCATCTCGGCAATCGCCCCGGTCAGGCGCCGATTACCTTCCTCCGGCCATGGCGAATAGAGATTGCCGGTACGCAGACCTGCCTCGACATGGTGCACCGGGATACGGTGGTAGTAGGCGGCAAGTGTTGCAGCGAAGGTGGTGTTGGTATCGCCATGCACGAGAACCAGATCCGGTTTTTCGGCGGCGAATGTCTCGCGCAGACCCAGCAAGGTTCCGCAGGTTACATCGAGCAGATCCTGCCCGGCTTTCATGATGCCGAGATCGATGTCGGGCTCGAGTTCGAACATCGCGAACACCTGATCGATCATCTCGCGGTGCTGTCCCGTCGAGCACAACTTGACTGAGAGATCTTCTGAGTTACGCAGCTCCCTGACCAGCGGCGCCATCTTGATCGCCTCGGGTCGCGTACCGCAGACGACCAATACCTTTCGTTCCTTGTTCACAGATGCTCAGCCAGCTCGAATTCCATTACACCAAGTATGACGCACCGACGACGGGCAGAACGAGAGACCCGTCTGATCGCCGAGGCTGCCGAAGGTCGAACCTGGCGGAAGATGATGAAACGACAAGGTCGGTTTAAGTAGAGGGCGTCACAGGTACATAATCGGGCATCGCATTCTAGACCTTCGCCGGTCGCTAGCGGATACCACCTCGAAGCGTATCGGCGAAGAAGCCTGCTCCGATGGGCTCATCAAAGCATTCATCGTAAGTGGAGAGCAGCTGACAACGGGAAGACATGGACAGTACCTAGCCGCACATGGACAGGACATAGCTCGGCATGGAAAGGACTCATTCCAGACCTGCAACAAATGCCGTATTGGCGGTGTTGTTCGCAATACTACTTACTTCCTGCGGTGACTCGACGCCACCGGTGGGCCCTTCGGGCCTTGACCTCCCGACCGTCGAACAGCCCGCACCGCAGCAGCCGACGGTGCCAACGATCGCTGCGCCCGAAGAACTGCCCGACACAGACGGCGATGGGTCGCCGACCATTGCCGTGCCGCCAAGCCTCCCTGCACCGGCGCCGGTGCCGGCGCCAATTCCTGCACCCGCCCCGTCGCCTGAGCCCTCCGCACCTCGCCCGCCTGCCCCGGAACCCGAGCCGCCCGCGCCTGCCCCGGAACCTGAGCCGCCCGCGCCTGCCCCGGAACCCGAGCCACCCGCACCTGCTCCCGAACTCGAGCCACCGGTGCCGGCCCCGGAACCTGAGCCGCCCGCGCCCGAACCTCCAACCGGCGGGGCCGACCCGGTCGACCTTGGCGCTAGCATTGCCTACGGTACCGGCGCACACCTGTCCGGGCTGCCCATCGGCAAGACATACTCGGTCGGCAGTAGTAGCACGGCGTTACTACCCGAGATCAGAGCATTGCTACCAAACCTGCGTCCCGGTGACGCCATTATCGTCAGAGACGGAAGCTACCAACTCAAGACGGATGTCCTGAAATGGCCTGCCACGGCATCCGGGAATGCGTCCGCACCCATCTTCCTGCTTGCGGAATCCGCTGGCGGTGTGCGCCTGTCCGGCAACCTGGAGTGGCGCCTCAAGGGTAAGCACTTGCATGTTGCAGGTTTCCGCTTCGTCGGTACGACAGGCCCGGTTGTGCTCGAGGGTGACTACGCACGCTTCACGAGCAACACCTTCGAACGTGCCGAAATCGGGCTTGGCATCTACGCCTCGCGGGTAGAAATCGACAACAACATCTGGTTCGGCACCCTCGGTCAGTCGCTCTGGCATGCGCAGCCACATGTCGGCTGTGGCAATACAAATACCTGTCTCTACTACAAGCACAACCGCATTCACCACAACACCTGGCAGGATATCGCCAAGACAAAACCCAACGGGCTTGAACCGATCATGCTCGGCTACGGGTACGCACCGCTACCTTCAGGCTACGACAACGCCACCCACGCAAGGATCGATCACAACGTGTTCTCGAACGCCAGGGGCGATGGCGAGGTCATCTCCATCAAGTCTGATTCGAATACCATCGAGCACAACTGCATCGTCAATAGCGGCGCTGGCGCACTCGTCATCAGAATGGGTAGCAACAACCGCATCAGCGACAACGAGATAGTGGGCTCGAGCACCACCGGCATTCGCATCTCTGGCGAATCGAACATCATCGAGAACAATGTATTCGCCACATCGAACAGCAGTGTGGCTGCAATCGACCTGCACAATGCAGAGAAGACCGAAGCCAGCAGCGTGTACTACCGCTATATGGCTGCGAAGAACAACACGGTCTCCGGCAACACATTCCACGGCTACAACTACAGCGTTAGAGACTATCCGGCCACCGGCATTCTGGTCAGGGAGTCGAGCAACAACGTGGTGGAGTACAACGAATTCAAAGCAACTCGTGTTGCAGAGCCCGGCGTGCGTGCTGACCGGCACCGCAGCGCTGCAGAATTTCTTCGTGACAACCGCATTGCAGAAAATCAGACTTCGGCGAGTACGGCACAGGCCGATTCGGGCTGTCCAGAGTAGCCTGCCCCGCGGTCAGAACGAGCCACTGCCGGCCAACACTTCCCGACGCATGCAGCGTCCATGGTTGTCTTATATCTGATCGCGGCCTGTGCTTGCCTGTGCTTTGCCTTGGCCTCGCCTGACCCGTGCCTGACCCGTGCCTGGTTCGTGCCTGGTTCGTGCCTGGTTCGTGCTTCGCAGTAACATGATAAAGCGACAAGGTCGGAAGATGTCCTCGAAGAGATGTGCATAATACTTCGACATAGTGCATCGCAGTCGCGAGGCAAGCAAAGGACATTGCTGTATATGGAAAGGGAACATTCCAAGCCTGTATTGTTGGCTATTCTTGCGCTGATCCTGACGCTGGCCATCACCCTTTGCAGTCCGTTGCAGGCTGAGTTGACATCCTCGCAAGGCAACAGCGGCGTTGGCCCCGGCAACTATGGCGCCAGCATCGCCTACGGCAGCGACGTTCATCGGTCAGGTCTGCCCATCGGCAGGAAATTCTGGGTCGGCCGTAGTGACCGTCCGCTCGTGCCTGAAATTCGCGCCTTGTTTTCGCAGCTCCGCCCGGGAGACGCCATCATCGTGCGAGACGGCACCTATCATCTCAAGGACGACGTCCTGGAATGGCCTTCCTGGGCGTCCGGAACCGAAGCCTCACCCATCTACCTGCTTGCGAAGCACGCAGGCCGTGCACGTATTACCGGCAGCCTTGAATGGCGCCTGCAAGGCAAGCACTTGCATGTCTCGGGATTTCGGTTCGTCGAGACAACCGGACCTGTCGTACTCGAAGGAAACGACTCCCGCTTCACACGCAATACCTTCGAGCGTACGGAGGCTGGCCTGGGCATTTATGCCTCTCGGGTAGAGGTGGACAACAATATCTGGATCGGCTCACGTGGCCAGTCGCTCTGGCATGCACAGCCACAAATCAACTGCGGCAACAAGTGCCGCTACTTCAAGTACAACCGCATTCACCACAACACGTGGCGCAATATAGACAAGTCCAAGTCAAACGGGCTCGAGCCCATCATGCTCGGCTACGGCTATGCACCGCTACCAAGTGGCTACGACAATGGGACCCACGCGAGAATCGACCACAACGTCTTCTCCAAAGTCTCTGGCGACGGCGAAGTCATCTCTGTCAAATCGGATTCGAACACGATCGAACGCAATTGTGTCGTCAACAGTGGTGCGGCCGCCATGGTCATCAGGATGGGCAGCGACAACCGCATCAGCAACAACGAGATACTGGGATCAAGTTCTACCGCCATCCGCATATCGGGCAAATCCAACGTCATCGAAGGCAATCTGTTCGACACCTGGAATGCGTATGCTGCCGGCGTCGGCTTGCACAGCACCGAGAAGAAGGCATCGAACAGCAAGTATTATCGCTATCTGGCGGCTGAGAACAATCGGATTACGGGCAACACCTTCAAAGGCTACAAGTTCAGTGTTCGCGACCTCCCAGCCTCTGGCATCCTGATCAAGCCGGCAGCCAACAACGCAATCCAGTACAACCGTTTCACCGCAACCGGCAGCAAGGAACCTGAGGTGCGAGCCGACCGGAACAGAAACGAAGCGGCGTTTCTGCGAGCCAATAGTGTCAAGGAGAATCACGCCTCGTCGAGCAGTGCAGCGGCGACTTCGCACTGCCCTGGGTAATCGGCCCTGGGTAATCGGCCCTGGGTAATCGCCTTCCAGACCGGACCACAGAGCCCCAAGGGGTGCGGCCGCAGACCTTTGGGATGTTACGGTTTCATTAGAAGTCGATGTGCTGCGCCTGCCGAATCGAGCATTGCCTCGACCCCTCTGTGCAATTCATGCAGGGTCCAGGGACGCAGTGCCATAACCGCACGCCCGCTGGCCTGGCACGTGACCTCATGGCTCTGACTTGCGGAAGTCGACTTCGGAACTGCTTCACGGATCTCGCGCGCAGAGCGAATTGTAGTTGAAGGCGATTTGCGATCAGACACAATCTATTACATCTGCCTGCCGACTGTTCGGTCAGGAGTGAGACACTGGAAGAGTCAGGCTGGCACGTCAATGCGCCTGCGGTATCAAGGATGAAGAACTAGCAATGGCCTGCCCAACTGTCGATGTGTCCAACCATCGCTGCCCGATAAGTCTTCTTCGCATCGGTCTGATCTCCGTCGCGCTGATCAGCTCCGTTACCTTGGCCGACGAGCTTTCGTACGAAGACGGCTCGACCAACGAATGGACGGTCATCGACGACGACCCATCCGGCGCAACGGCGAACATCGTGACCGACACGGCGCTCTCGAGCGACGTGATCGAGCTGGCGGGCGCCGGTCGATCCAATTCGTTTCGGCTGGGCGGTACACGGGCGAGCAACGGCGGTTGGGACGACACGACGCGTAAGCAGCTGTCGCTGACGATGCGCACCTCGGAGGCTTACACGCTGTACGTGGCCGTGCAAACCCAGGGTGGATTTCGTTACCTGATCTACGAGCCGCGGGACGATGACCGGGGTTTGATCGGCAGCAACTACATCTACAACGGTGTGGGCACCGCGACGGTATCCGGCGACTGGATAACGATCACACGTGATCTGGCGGCCGATTTACAAGCAGGAGAGCCGGGCAACGTTCTGCTCTCGGTACAGGGGCTGGTGGTGCGCGGGAATATCCGGATCGACGACGTCGCCCTGTCGAGCAGTGATGGCCCGACGAGCAACGATGGTGGCGGCACAAACGCTGCACCGGTGGCGGAGGCGGGTGCGAATCAAGCCATCGACCTGGGCGCAGCCGTGACGCTCGATGCGTCGGGCAGCAGTGACCCTGACGGCAACGTGGTCAGCTGGGAATGGCGTGATGATCAGGACGCCGTGATCGGCAATACCGAGTCGGTTGTCTGGACGCCAACGTCTGCAGGAGCATTGAACGCATCGCTGACAGTCACCGACGACGGCGGTGCAACTGCTTCGGACACGCTGGTCGTTACGGTAACCGACCCGAGCGGAACAGCGGGCTCGACCGTCGTGTACGAGGACGGCTCTGCGAACGAGTGGACGGTCATCGACAACGATCCGCCGGGCGCAACGTCATCGATCGTGACCGATACGGATCTGTCGAGCGATGTGATCGAGCTGGCGGGTGCCGGTCGGTCGAATTCGTATCGTCTGGGCGGCACGCGGGCGAGCAACGGTGGTTGGCAAGACTCGACGCGTGATCAGCTGTCGCTGAAGATGCGCACCTCGGAGGCGTACACGCTATATGTGGCCGTACAGACGCAGGGCGGATTCCGCTACCTGATCTACGAGCCGCGTGATGATGACCGGGGCCTGATCGGTTCGAGCTATATCTACAACGGTGTGGGCACCGCGACGGTATCCGGCAACTGGGTAACGATCACGCGTGATCTGGCGGCTGATCTGCAAGCCGGTGAACCGGGCAACGTTCTCCAGTCGGTACAAGGGTTGGTGGTGCGTGGGAATATCCGGTTGGACGACGTTGCCCTGTCAAGCGGCAGCGTTGGCTCAGGCGGTGGTGGCAATCCAAACACCGCACCGGTGGCGGAAGCGGGCGCGGACCAGGCCATCGATCTGGGCGCGACCGTGACGCTGGATGCCTCGGGTAGCAGCGACCCGGACGGTAACGTGGTTGGCTGGGAGTGGCGTGATGATCAGAACGCCGTTATCAGTACGACCGAGTCGGTCGTGTGGACGCCGACGACGGCAGGTGCGCTGACGGCAAGCCTGACGGTCACTGATGACGGTGGTGCAACGGCATCCGACACGTTGGTGGTGACCGTCACCGATGCGGGTGCAGCTAACACAGCACCCGTTGCGGAGGCAGGAGCGAATCAGACTATTGAGCTGAGCCAGAGCGTGACCCTCGATGCCTCGGGTAGCAGCGACCCTGGCGGTACCGTGGTTGGCTGGCAGTGGCGTGACGATCAGAACGCCGTGATCGGCACGACCGAGTCAGTTGTCTGGACGCCGACGACTGCAGGCGCGCTGACGGTAAGTGTGACGGTCACCGATGACAACGGTGCGACAGCTTCGGACACGCTAGTGGTGACCGTTACCGACGATTCCGAACCTGCAGACTCGCGGAACTTCGGTGTCGATCGGTCCGCGAACATCGGCGCCACCATCGTCGCTGGCAGTCAGGCCCATTTGTCGGGCTTGCCTATCACCACGACACACTGGATCGGAGGTGACGACTCGTCACTCGTGCCCGAGCTTCGCGCGCTGTTGCCGACGCTCCAGCCGGGCGATGCCGTCATCGTGCGAGACGGAAGCTATGAGCTCAAGTCGGACGTTCTGCGGTGGCCCACCACGGTTTCCGGCAACGCATCGGCACCCATATTCCTGTTGGCGGAGACTGTTGGTGGTGTGCAGATATCCGGCAATCTGGAGTGGCGCTTGAAGGGACTGTACCTGCATGTTGCCGGTTTCCGTTTCGTCAACACGACACAGCGATTGCTGCTCGAAGGTGACCACGCGCGGTTTACCAACAACACATTCGATCAGGCCGAGAACGCACTTGGAATACTGGCCTCCTACGTCGAGATCGACAACAACATCTGGAGCGGCTCTCTCGGTCAATCCTTGTGGCATGGACAGGCACACATTGGTTGTAATAGCGACTGTCCCACCTACAGATACAACCGTATTCACCACAACACCTGGCACGATATTGCCAAGACGAAATCCAATGGTCTGGAACCGATCATGCTCGGCTACGGTTACGCTCCGTTGCCACCGGGGTACGACAACGCCACCCACGCGAGGATTGACCACAATCTGTTCTTGAACGTCCCGGGGGACGATGAGGTCATTTCTGTCAAGTCAGACTCGAACACAATCGAGCACAATTGCATTGTCGATAGTGGAAAGGGTGCGCTTGTCGTCAGGATGGGTAGCGGCAACCGGCTGCGGCACAACGAAGTCCTGGGCGCGAGAAACACGCCGATCCGCATCTCCGGCGAGTCGAACATTGTCGAGAACAACGTATTCGAAACCGACAATTCTCTTGTCGCAGGGGTTGCATTACACAGCTCGGAGAAGAAAGATTCGACCGACGTCTACTACCGCTACCTGGCCGCCAAGGACAACACGATCACTGACAACCGATTCATCGGATACCAATTCAGTGCGCGCGACTATCCGGCCGCCGGCCTGTTGATCGAAGCATCGTCGAACAACGCGATCGAACAGAACCGCTTCGAAGCGACCGCCGGCATGGAGCCTGGTGTTCGAGCCGACAGGCACCGTAGTGTGGAAGAATTCCTGCGTGACAATCGCATCACGGACAACGTCGCCAATGGCAACCTGCCAGCACCCGATTCCGTGTGCCTGCAGTAGTTCGACGCGAGCGGACTTGCGAATGTCATCCTCGTAACTGGCAGCACGAGCTGTTCACACTGAGCGCCTGCAAGGCTGAATGCGTGCAACTGCTCATCAAAAGATGAGCCTTGCTGGAACGCATCTTGCGCATCGATCACGACGAGGGTACTCGGTAATACTCCAGGCTTGAGCGCGTGAAAGAAGCGTTTGAGCTTGCGACCCCTGTGCGAATCACGGTGCCGGCTCGCCCTCGAATAGACTCTGCCATTCAAGGGGAAAGTCATTCGTGCCCATTCGATGCCTGCATGCCTGTCGACTCGCGGCAAGACGCCTCAGTGTGGGCCTCGTGTCTATTGCCTTGACATGTTCCGGTGTCCTGGCCGATGAGTTTGTGTACGAGGACAGTTCAAATAACAACTGGACGGTAATCGACGACGACCCGCCCGGCGCGAAGGCGTCCATCGTGACCGACTCGGCGCTCTCGAGCGACGTGATCGAGCTGGCAGGTGCCGGTCGATCGAATGCCTACAGGCTCGGCGGCACGCAAGTGGCGAACGGCGGCTGGGGCGACACGACGCGCGATCAACTATCGTTGCAACTGCGCACTTCGGAAGCGTACACGCTGTACGTGTCCGTCCAGACCCGCAAAGGTTTTCGCTACCTGATCTACGAGCCGCGAGACAGTGACCGTGGTCTGATCAAATCGAAATACATCTACACCGGTGCGGGCACCGCGACGGTCTCCGGCAACTGGGTAACGATCGAACGCGACCTGCAAGCCGACCTCGACGCTGGCGAACCGGGCAACGAGCTACTCTCGGTTCAAGGACTGGTGGTACGCGGCGACATCCGGATCGACAACGTGGTGTTGTCGAACGGCGGTGAGGAAACCGGCATCGGCACGCCCGTCAGCACGGTACCGAGCCCGGGCAGCAGTTCCAGTTCGACAATCGTCTACGAGGACGGTTCGACGAACGAGTGGATAGTCATCGACAAGGACCCGTCTGGCGCAACGTCATCCGTCGTGACCGACGCGGATCTGTCGAGCGATGTGATCGAGCTGACAGGCGCCGGCCGGTCGAATTCGTATCGCCTTGGTGGCACACATGCGAGCAACGGCGGTTGGGACGACTCGTCGCGTGATCAGTTGTCCCTGAAAATGCGCACCCCGGAGGCGTACGCACTCTACCTGGCGGTACAGACTCAAAGGGGTTTTCGCTATCTGATCTACGAACCGCGGAACGATGACCGTGGCCTGATCGGCGGCAACTACATCTACAACGGCGTGGGCACCGCGACGGTCTCTGCCGACTGGACTACGATCGAACGCAATCTGGCAGCCGATCTACAAGCCGGTGAGCCTGGCAACGTACTGCTCTCGGTGCAGGGGCTGGTGGTGCGGGGAAATATCCGTATCGACGATATAGTACTGTCGAGCAATGAGAGTTCGACGGCCAACAAAAATATCGCGCCGGTTGCTGATGCAGGCGCAGACTTCACTATCGACCTGGGCGCTGCGGCAATGTTGAATGCATCGGGCAGCACAGACGCTGATGGCACGATCAGCGGCTGGGAATGGCGGGATGATCAGAACGCCTTGATCGGCACAACCAGAGCGGTCGTCTGGACGCCAGGTTCCGCAGATGTATTATCTGCAACGCTTACCGTCACGGATGACGACGGTGCAACCGATTCGGACACGGTGAGGGTCACCGTTATCGATAACGGTACGGGTACGGGTACGGGTAACACTGCACCGGTTGCTGATGCCGGTGCGGATCAGGCCATCGATCCGGGGCAGAGCGTGACCCTTGACGCGTCTGGCAGCACGGATTCCGACGGCCGGGTCACCAGTTTGGAAGGGCGTGACGATCAGAACGCCGTGACCGACGATTCCGGCCCCGAAGACTGGCGAAGATTCGGCGTCGACCGGTCCGCACACATTGGCGCCACCCTGCTCTCTGGCACTCGAGCCCACATGGTGAACCCGCCGATCTCCAGGACACACTGGATCGGGGGTGACAACTCATCACTCGTCCCTGAGCTTCGCGCGCTGTTGCCGACCCTTCAGCCGGGTGACGCGATCATCGTTCGAGACGGCAGCTACGAGCTCAAGTCGGACGTTCTGCAGTGGCCTGCCACAATCTCCGGTACGGCATCAGCACCCATCTTTCTCTTGGCTGAGACGGTCGGTGGTGTGCGGATCTCCGGCAATCTGGAATGGCGCTTGAAGGGGCGGTACTTGCATGTCGCCGGATTCAGCTTCATCGACACGACCGCGCCGGTCGTGCTCGAGGGTGACCATGCGCGCTTCACAAGCAATGCTTTCAAGCGTGCCCTGATCGGTCTGGGCGTGTACGCATCACACGTCGAAATTGACAACAACACCTGGAGTGGCACGCTCGGCCTTTCCTTGTGGCACGCACAGCCGCAAGTCACTTGTGGTGACAGTTGCCGCTACTACACCCACAACCACATTCATCACAATACCTGGCACGATATCGCCCGAACGAAATCCAATGGCCTGGAGCCGATCATGCTCGGCTACGGTTACGCTCCGCTGCCACGAGGATACGATAACGCAACCCACGCGAGGATCGACCACAACATGTTCTCGAATGTCCGCGGGGACGCCGAGGTCATCTCGGTCAAGTCTGACTCGAACACGATTGAGCACAATTGCATCATCGACAGTGACAAGGGTGCGCTTGTCATCAGGATGGGTGGCAACAACCGGCTGCTGAACAACGAGATCCTGGGCGCGAGCACCACGCCGATCCGTATCTCCGGTGAATCGAACGTCGTCGAACACAATGTATTCGAGACCGGGAATCGCCATGCTGCCGGAGTCGCACTGCACAATACGGAGAAGAAGGCTTCGAATGACGTCTACTACCGCTACAGGGCTGCAAAGGACAACACGATCACCGACAACCGCTTCATCGGATACCACTACAGTGCGCGTGACTACCCTGCAACCGGCCTGTTGATCGAGGACTCGTCGGACAACATGATCGAACAGAACCACTTCGACGCAACCAACGGCGTGGAGCCAGCCGTTCGAGCCGACAGGCACAGAAGCGTGATGGAATTCATGCGTGACAATCGCATCGCTGACAATGACAACAGTGCACGTCTGCCAACGCACGATTCCGTGTGCCTTGAGTAGCGCGATGCTTGCGCAGATCAGTGGCGTCCGCGATTGACCTGAGCACCGCCGTAGAGCCTGCGTCGAATCAACCGAGCTCGTTACCCGTCTCCACGCGGTCGCCAAGCGTAGCCGAAGCGTCGGTTGTGTAACCCGGCAATGAGATTGAAGGTCCACAAGTCCAGCTTGCTCATGCCCTCCTTCCACTTCTCGTCGAGCACGATGCTCGTCTCCGCGCTACGGAAGCGCATCGGGTTGCCACCAATGGTGTGCGAGACGTCCTTCCGGATCTCCGTCAGGCCCGGGCGATGCTCAATACCGAGAAAGCCGCCGATCCGCGCCAAGGTGCCCTCGGTATCGGTGCAGAGATCCTCGTAGCGTACGACCAGGATCTGCGCCGGCGGCACGTTGCGGAGCGCGAGGCGGTACTTGGTGTGAACCAGCGCCCAGCGCGCGGCTGCCTTCCGCATCGGAATGCTCTCGCGTCGCATCGCCGACGCCGCTACGCCACGGCCGTCTCGCACCAGGTAGATCAGCTTGAAGCGTTCGCCCAGGTACATGTACAGGTATTTCATGCGACGCGCATCTTTGGTAGCGTCAATCACCACCGACGTCTTGTCTACCAACGAGACGCTGTCGTAGAGCGCGAGGCTTCTGTCGATTTCATCGACATTGCGGGAAAAGTCGCGAGCTGCTCGGGTCCTGAACCGCTCGGGCGTCTGCAGAATCAGTGCGAGTCGCTCCGCCAACCGTGCGCGGAAACCGTAACCCGCATCGCTCAGCATGAACTGGTCTCGCGAAACCGGCGCGTCCGCGTGTGCGTCTTCGTTCGCGCCCACCAGCCCGCCGATGACCTGCGTCCAGTAAGGACACTCGGAAACCTTCTCGCCGCAGGTGCACTCCTCCCCCTGCAGGTAATAATTGGCCAGTCGATGCACCTCACCCACGGCACTGACGGCGGGGTGCTGATTGAGCAGAATGTCGAGCATGGTCGAACCGCTTCGACCGGAACCGCCGATGAACAGAATGGAAGGACGCGTCATGTCGATCTCAACAAGGATGGCCGAAGCACGGAGAGGTAGGCGGCAACCCACGCCAGTGTCGTGAACATCGAGCCATAGAACAGTGCCAGCGCCGCTCCCTCGTAGCCGCCGCTGCGAACGAGCAGCCAGGTCAGGAAGATCCTGACCACGAGCGTCACGATGGACAGCCTGGGAATCCAGCTCGAGGGGCGGAGCTTGATCACGAAGGGACGAATCAGCGTCGAAACCGTCATCATGGCCGCTGCGGCGACTGCCAGATCCATGACCCGCGACGACTCGGCGTGTTGCTCCGGGTAGAGCAGGCGAAGCAGCATATCCCCCAGCACGATACCGACACCGTAAACGACGAGTCCGCCTACGAACGAGGCGAGCAGATATCCCAGGAGCCTTGTACTCGATAACCGTCCACCTTCGACACGGGCCAGCAGTGACAGCACGAAGGTTGCGAGCATGGTCGCCGGGGACTGGAACAAGAGCGCCAGGCTGACTGCCGCGAAGAAGACGGTAACCTGCTCCGGTGGCCACCAGAAGGCCAGCATGAGCCGGTCCAGGTAGCCGGTCGACAACTGCACGAACCCGCCGAGCGTGTAGTCGTAGACCGACCGACCCGTCCGGCGAAGCACCGCCGTCGACACGCGAACGCCTTCCAGCCCCTCGCTCGCCGCAACCCATAGCGCCGGCACGATGGCCCACAGCAGCAGGGCCAGTGCGACAGCCCATTTGCCGATGAGCGGAAACAGCACCAGCGCCGCCAGCAATGCCGCCACACCCACCGAATGCAACAGCGTCATGCGGCGGAAGTTGCGCTCGATGCGGTACTTGACCATCATCGTCTCGGTGGGGTTCAGGATCAGGTAATGCAACATGAACACCCCTAGCCAGAAGCTGAAATCCGCACCGCCCAGCCGCTCGGCAAACGGCACGATCGCAAGGCCCGACAGAGCCAGTAGTACTGTGGTGACGAGCAGAGTATTCGCTGTGGCCGTCTTCAGTATCGATGCCTGCTCGTCTGGCGCAAACTCGTTCGCCGTGCGAATCAGCTGGTTTGTGAACCCTCTCGATATCGATCCGCCGATGACCGCGCAGACCGACAACGCGATCACGAAATCACCGAAAGATGCGGGGCCGAGCAGCCTGAGCGCTATCGGGAAGAACACCAGGCGGGTAACGCCAAGTCGTGCAACCTGATCGAGCGCACTCCAGAAGAAACCGACCGCCAGTGCCTTGCGTCGTGCCGCGTTCATCGATCAACACCAGAGTGCATCAAGGACGGCGGCCGCGCGCACCATGCTCGGCAACGGTGGTTTGAAGGAACTCGACGAAACGCGCGTTGAGATTCTCGCGGTTGAAGTCACGCCGGCCGATCTCGAGGGCCCGCTCACCGAACAGCCGCGCCTGTTTACGATTGTCGGCGAGGTGCACGAGTGCGTCAGCAAGAAGCGCCGGTCGTTCGGGCGGGACCGCCAGTCCGATTTCCTCCTTCTCGATGATGTCGGCTACCCAGCCCGGGTAGTTGGTCACCAGTGCCAGTCCGTTGGCAAGATAGTCGAAGAACTTGTTCGGCGACGTCCCCTGGTAGAAAGCTGGTACGTTGTCCAGAATCATCAAGCCGGCATCGGCCCCACGAAAGTAGCCAGCAAGCGTGGTCTTCGGAACGGCATCGATGAACAGGCAATTGTCGAGTTGCTGTTCTTCTGCCAGCTTCTTGAGACGCGGCTTCTCGCTGCCACTGCCGATGAAGGCCAGTTTGATGTCGTCACGGCCACACGCCTTCAGGACCTCGGCGGCTTGCAGGACGGCATCGAGCCCGTTTGCCTTCCCGTGCGTTCCGGTGAAGACGGCAACGAAGTCACTCTCCCTGGCATGCGCTGGCCGGATGGGATCGCCTTCGGCCGCCAATGACTTGTACATCTCGACATCGGAACCATTACTGACGAGGGTCATCGGCGTGGCATCGCCGACCACCTCACGGAATCGGGCAACGATGCCGGGCGACAGTCCGACGAAGCCGTCTGCGCTGCGGTAGGCCCTGCGCTCGAGCAGACCGAGGGCCCACAGGACCACGGGGTTCTTGATCGCGCCCATGGCCTTCGGCAGTTCGGGCCAGACGTCGCGGACTTCGAAGATGAAGATGCGACCGCGACGCAATTTCGCGACGATTCCGGGTATGGCCGCTGTCAATGGTGTAGAGGAGGCGAAGATGAGGTCGGCGTCAGAGCGGAAAGCGAGCGCGGCACTCCTGAGCGCAAAGCGCAGGAAAGTAAGCGAGCGCTTCAACAGGCCGTGACTGTTCGAGAAGTTGAGCTTGTACTCGGTCACGTCGATACCGTCGACGTTACCGTGGCGCACGCCATCGACGAACTCACCGCTCAAGCCCGTATTGGCCACGTCAAAACTACCGCAGACGACGCGTACCTCGTGTCCGGCTTCACACAGGGCGCGCGCCTGTTCGTAGGGGCGTGTGCCGGTCGCACCCTGCCGAGTGGAGAAGTACTGATGGAAGTAGAGTATTTTCATGATCCTTGTCAGTACATCTCCAGGTGAGTAACAACCGTGCCTTGTCCAATGACGCTGTATTCCAGTACGGGCACATTGGATTCTTGCAGATAGTGGGTGGATTCCGTGGCAACTGCCATCGAGCAGCGCCCTTCACTTCCGTCTATGCGTACGCGGCAGAGTGACGACTCGGTGCCATCCTCGTGCGCTTGCCACTCCAGCGGGGCCAGGCGCCAGCGCAGCGTTGCCTGAGCAAACGGCCCTTCCAGCTTATCGGTCACGATCCAGCCGGTCGCGCTCGATTCGACGCGGCGCGTGTGGGTGTTCCCGCAATAGTCGGTCATTGTCGACGTCAACGCGCCGCCGCCGTCAGGCGCGCGCTTTACCTCGAAGTGCTGCCGCTCGGTCCAGTGGGCATACAGGAACCGTGACAGGTTCGGCATCTGCTGCCGGTCGTCAAATTGCACGGTATTGTGGGCATTGACCCCCGGATAGAACGCCTGGCGCTCGGCATCGGTGTTGTAGCTATAGGTACCGGCATCGCGTAGCACATTCACGCCCTTGTGCCAGACATCCAGATGGTTAGCATCGCATTGTGCCGGCCTGAAGCGATAACCGGGCAGACGCAGCAGGGCGCGACCCTGTGGACGGGACAGCATTGCAAACCCACCGTCCAGCCGGCTGCCGGTCGCGGGGCTCTCCTGGTCTGCCGGGTTGTCTGTCGTTGCCGCTGGCGGCAGGCCTTCGCCCAGTTCCTTCGCATAGACGGTGGCGAAGGCATGCGCTGCTGCGTCCTCGCCCTCACCGATGAACGTTCGGCAGGCGACACTCAGGCCGCTCTTGAAGTCACGATAAGGCAAGCCTGCCGCATTGAACAGATGCGCGCCGTCGTTCGATCCGACATTGGAGACATTTCCGCTGACGGGATCTACCATGTCGGCAAGCCAGCGCGTCGCGGCGGCCATACATCGATACAAGCGCTCGGAGAAGGCGGCTCCGCCATGGCGTCGGCGCTGCAGCTCGGCGAACACCAGCGTGTCGAGCATCAGTCGGTGGTAGACCGGTGAGTACTGGGCAAACGTTCCATCGCTCATGATCAACGCGGCCACATTTTGCTCGAGTGCCCGTCGGCCACGCTTCTCGAAGCGTTCGGCTTGTCTTGTCAGAGTCGCATCCCCCGCGCTGACACGCTTGAGGTACACACCACCACAATACAAGGCGACGGCTTCTGAGGTGGCGTGGTTGTTCGACTGCCCGGTCGCATAATGCAAGGAGGGCAGTACTCGCTCGAGATGCGTGCGCACGAACCCGGCAATCGCGATATCGTTGGCCGCAGCGTGTCCCTCGAGCAGATCGACGAGGAACAACAGGTGCATGACACGGATCGAAGCCTCCTGCCCGCACTTCCAGTTCGCACCGGCATTCGGTTGATTCTCTTCACACCAGTTGCGGAGCCAGTGCTCGAGGGTTCCGAGCAACTGGCGCTCGCCGTTACGGATCCGCCAGCCGAAACGCAAAGCCCAGTCGAATCGAGAGGGCTCCCAGACGCACTTGATATCGCCGAGCGCTTCGCCAAAATCACTGGTTCGCGACCAGTGGGCGTCCCGACCCTCGACACTGACACCATTGAGATAGTTGGTTGACCAGGCCGGGGCGTCCTCGATCGGATACGCGAAGCTACCGAACAGCAACAGGTTCTCGGGTACCGGCGGTGGCCGGGCATCCCGCTCGAAGAACCAGCGTGCGTCGGTCGTCGTCGGCCACTTGCCGACCGGCAGCGTCCGCTCGAACCAGCCGCTCTTGAGTTGCGCCCGGTAGAACGCCACTCGCGCGACATTGTCCCAGCCGAGACGGCCGAGCGCCGTCAACAGCGGCCGCCTGGAGAGAAGAGACCTGGGCAGGAGAGACATGACGAACTACAGCCAGGAGCGAATGAGCCGGTCCGCTTCTAAGGTCGCCCTCGAAACTTCAACGAGTTCATCGAACGGTATGGTAGCGCCCTTGCCGGCGGCGACACTATCGAGATAGTGCTGCACGCAGGCTTCCTGGCCCTTGTCCTGCTTGAACAGCTTGCGCCCTTTGACACCCTGCCAGCCAAACGCCCGGAGTGCCCGGAAATTGTCGATCTGCAGAACCGCATCGTTGGCAAAGACCTCGATGCGCTCCTTCGGGAAGCGGCTACCACCGTTGGCAAAGTACTGAATGGTGCCGATGGATCCGTCCTCGAATCCGAGCGTGATGACGCACTTGTCCTCGACGATCTCGAATGCATCGTTGCGGCCCATCGATCTTGCCTCGACCGAGGTGATGGAACAGCCAGCCAGGTGGCGCATCAGATCGATGTAGTGGCAGGCCTCGCCGATGACCCGGCCCCCGCCCTTCTCGGCAGACTGAACCCACGAATCAGCCGGAATGTGACCGGCGTTCATGGTGAAGATGAAGCTCTTCGGCTCGGCACGCCCTGCCAGCATCGCCTTGACATCCATGACATGCGGTGCAAAGCGTCGATTGAAGCCCACCATCAGACAGTTGCCCGGTAGTGTTTCAACCTTGCCGGCACTGTCGACGACCCGTTGCAGTTCCGCCTCCGTCAACGCCATCGGCTTCTCGACGAAGACTTGCTTGCCCGCCTCGAGCGCGCGTACCGCGTATTCCGCATGGGTGTCGTGTCGTGTGGCCACGACAACCACATCGACCGAATCGTCGGCGAGCACGCTGTCGATATCGGTGCTTGCAGAGGCAAAACCGAGCGCCTTGCCGTGGTGTGCCGCACTGACACCCTTCTGCGAGACGATCTGACGAAGATCGGCGCCTGCGGCACGGAAAGCGGGAATGAGGATGCGTGAGGCGTAGTTTCCAGCACCAACGAAGGCCACACCGACCTTTCCGGATAGAGCCGCTGTGGTGCGTGTGGGCGAGACCGGTACCTGACGGTCGCGCAGATGCTCGCCCTCCTCCTGGTCGTAGTCGATGATGATGCCGAGCGCGGTGGTGCTCGAGGCAACTTCCTCATAGGCCTTCTGCGCATCCGCCAGATCGTAGCGCTCCGATATCAATGCATCGACATCGAGACGGCCGTCTGCCATCAGCTGCAGCACGGCGTCGAAGTTGCGTTGTGCCGTCCAGCGCACGAACCCGACCGGGTAGTCATTGCCCTGCTCTTCGTAGAAAGGATCGTAGCGTCCTGGTCCGTACGAGCACGACACCTGGAATGACAGCTCCTTCTCGTAGAAATCACTTCGGCTCAGTTCCAGCCCGGTGACGCCGACGAGCACGATGCGACCACGCTTGCGACACATGCCGGCCGCCTGTCGTACAGGATCAGAACTTTTCGTCGACGCGGTGATCAGGACGGCATCGACACCGTCGACGGAGGCTCGTGCCAGTACTTCCCGGACCGGATCCATGCCTTCCTCGAGCACGATCGCGCTGGCGCCGTAACTCTCCGCCAGTGCCGCCTTGGCCGCATCGAAATCCACCCCGATGACATGGCAGCCCTGGGCGCGTAGCAGTTGCACAGTGAGCAGGCCGATCAAACCGAGACCGATAACGACGACCGTCTCGCCAAGCGCAGGTGCCGCGAGGCGGATACCCTGCAGGCCGATGGCGCCGACCGGCGCGAACGAAGCGGCTTCCATCGAAACACCGTCGGGAATGCGGGCGACGAGATTTCGTGGGACACAGACGACTTCGGCATGCGGACCATTCGAAACGACCCGGTCGCCGATCGCGAAGTCACTGTCGACCGATTCGATGACGACGCCGGCAGAACAGTAGCCCATGGCCAGCGGTTGCGCGAGCTTGCTCTTGACCGCATCGAGCGTCGCGCCGACACCGTCGGTGCGCGCCTTGTCGAGCACCATGCGCACCTTGTCGGGCTGTTGTCGAGCCTTCTGCAGGGGATTCGCCTTGCCGAAACCGACCAGCATGCGCTCGGTTCCCAGCGAGATCAGCGACGTCCGGGCACGAATGTTCACATGCCGCCGGGGACAGGTTGGATACGGTATTTCAGCGACAGTGGTCGCGCCGGTGGAGAGGTCTTGCAGAATCTGCTTCATCGACGGTGTAAAGCTCCTTGTCTGTCGGTTGGCGGGTCGAGCAACCCGAGTCGAGCAACCTTGGCTGACCGGTTTTGGAGCGCGAGTGTACTCTGCAAGCCCGCTACCCAAGTGTGACAGCGCCACACTTCGACAACATCGGCGAGTGGGTAAAGGGACTTCATTCCATTGCCTGCGCGATCGGGAAGCCCTCACGAGCTGGTGCTCGTGGCCGCTATCTTTTATGAGCACTGCGTCGCTTTGCTGCTCCGGAGTCGGAGTTTATCCCGGTGAGATACCGTAAATCGGTGAACAGATGTCAGAGATCCTGTCCAGTCCGCATGCGTGGCATACCGTAGAATACGCGACCGCCCACTGCTCGCGCAGTCAATCCTTCGGGTACACGGCCTCCGCATGCCCGGCCTTCGGGTGCCCCGCCGACACCCTCTCTGCCGTGCCACGTTCTCGCCATCCCGAACGATGAAAATACTGGTCGTCTCTCCGACGCTGAGTTCCTATCCGTTTCTCAGGCTGATGTGCCTGCGTCTGGTCGAACTCGGGCACGATGTTCATGTGGCCGCGGCCGGTTTCGCATTCGGCGAAGACATCGATCTGGGGGCCGGTGTCTCGTATCACGATGTGCCCATGCCGCGAGGCGCAAACCTGCTGACGCACCTGCGCGCCGCCCGGGAACTTCGTCGACTCGTCGATGAGCTGCAGCCCGATCTCGTCGATGTGCACTACTCGGCAGCCATGCTGAGCGCTGCCCTGGCGAGAACGTCTGCCTGGCCAAGAACCACTGCCATCATCCAGGGCCTCCGCTTCCCGACCCTGAGCGGACCGCGCGGCCACGTCGAGCGAATCGTGGAGAGCTGGGCAGCACGCCGCATGGATGAGGCCGTCGTATTGACCGCCGACGATCTTGAAGCGCTGGAACAGAACGGTGTTACCAATGCCTCACTGCTCGAATCCTGCGGATTCGGCTGTGATATCGAGCGCTTCGACCGCGACCGCTTCAGTGCGGCAGACAAGGCCCGGATTCGTGCAGACCTCGGCCTGGCGCCGGATGAGTTCGTGGTGATCTACGTCGGCCGCTTCGTGGCGTTCAAAGGCTTCGACGTGACGGTACGGGCGTTCGACTCGGCACGCTCACGCGCAGCGAACGTGCGTCTGCTGCTTTGTGGTGTGCCGGACTCACTGCATCCATCGGGCCTCAGCGACGCAGAAGCGCAAGCCCTTGAACAAAACGAGCAGGTGCAGCGGCTCGGCTGGGTCAAGGACATGGAACGCGTACTGGTCGTTTCTGACCTCTGCGTATTTCCGAGCACGCGCGAAGGCATGCCTGTCAACCTGATGGAAGCGTCGTCGATGGGCGTGCCGATCATCACCTGTGACTCCCGCGGCTGTCGGGAGGTCGTGCGTCATGGTGAGAACGGACTGGTCCTGGCACCGCGCGATCCTGAAGCGCTGGCCGACGCGATGGTGGATCTGGTCGACGACCGGGCACGCCTGCAAACGTTGCAGGATAATGCGTTGGCCTCGAGAGCGCGTTTCGACCGGCGTCACTTTGTCGATGAGCGCGTCGCCGCGATGATCGGAGGCCAAGCGGCAACACCCCAGGGAAGGGTCTGATCCATGGATGAGTACGGGCACATCGGCTTTTTCGAGAAGGTCTCCATCGCGAGTTTCATCGCCTTCCTTGCCTCGCAAACCTACAAGGCGCTCGTGCCGGAATACCTCGGGATCGGCATCGACGCCACCCTGCTGACCGCGATCATCTGCATCGCCTCCTTTCTGTTGTCGATGATCGGCAGGAATCCCTTTCGGCGACACCAGTTGCCTGTGCTGGGTTTCCTGGCCCTGTACCTGTTCATGATGCCCGTCGTGTCGCTCAGCTATGCCGATTTCACCAAGGAATACACGAGCTACAAGGCAACGGGTGTTTTCACCCTGACACTTTTCGCGGCGACAATGCCTGTCTTTCAGGTCATCGATCCCACGCGCCTTCGCTTCTTTCTCAAGTCATTCTTCTGGATCGCCGCCATCGCGGTGGGCGCGGCAGAGCTCGAAGCAATTTCCAGGGGCATGTTGCAGGCGGTCAATTTTCGCGTTGAAGGCTTCGGTGTCAATGTCATTCTCTTGAGTCGCATTGCTGCCGGCTGCGTGCTGCTGGCCTTCCTGCAGCTCCGTGCCCGTGACCCGTTCATCAGCCGTTCGGTCAGCATCACCGTCATGTGCCTGCTTGTCGTCGCCGCATTGATCACGGCCTCGCGCGGCCCGTTCTACGGCATGATCCTCATCATCCTGCTCTTCGGAAGTACTAACGGTGGCAGCGGTAGCAGCGTGAAGACGCGTCTGATGCTGCTCGTTGTCATTGTCGCGGCGATCGCCTTCGTGCTGCCCTGGGCAACCCAGTTCCTGCCGGAACAGTCTGCCGAGAAAATAACCGACGCAAGTTCCGGCGTGCGTTCCGACATGTGGCTTGAAGCCATTCGCATCATTGTCGCTAACCCGAGTGGTGTCGGCTTTGCCGAATACTCGAGCTACACCTCGGTGGTTGCCTACCTCGGGCATGACTATGTGCACAATCTCGTGCTCGAGTACTTCATCGAGACGGGCTACCTGGGTGGCGCCTTGCTACTGGGCATGATGCTTCACCTGTTCTGGGTGCATCGGCCTTCGATGTCCTTCTCGGACACGTACACGCAAGTGCATCTGTTGATGCTCTACTTCTTTCTGCAGGCCTTGCTCAGTGCGGACATGAATGGCAACAGGCTGTTCTTCGCCTTCGCAGCTATCGGACTTCTGAAGCCTTACCTGTTCGGACAGATGGGCCACGACGCTGCGAGTTCGGAAACGGCTGACAAGACAGCCGGATCGTCGCCCGGCGAACGCGATACAACCGGGGCACTGCAAGCTGGCGGCGTGCCGGCAAGCTCTATCGAGGCAAACCGATGAAGGCCTCGCCTCGAGCGCTCTGGTGCGCGCTGGTCAAGACTCGCTTCCGACTGCTGACGTGCGGAAATTTCAGCGCAGGTACCGGTTTCATGTGTGGCCGCAGCTGTACTGTCAGCCGGAAGAACCGCGTTGCCATCGGCGATCATTTTTTCATGGGCAACTTCTGTCATCTCGCGGCCGATCTGACGATCGGCGACGACGTCATGTTTGCGTCCTTCGTGTCTGTTGTCGGCGGTGATCACCGCTTCGACGACATCGAGACGACAATGCGGATGTCGGGCCGGGCAGAATTCCTGCCGACCACGATCGAATCGAATGTGTGGGTCGGTCACGGTGCCATCATCATGCACGGCCTCACGATTCATAGCGGCGCGGTCATTGCCGCCGGCGCTGTCGTGACCAGTGATGTTCCGCCAAATGCCATCGTCGGTGGCAATCCAGCCCGCCTCATCCGCGAGCGACACGGCACCAGCTGATACCCGAAGCTCCCCGGTCGTCGCCGCGGCGAAAGTCAGCGACGACCGGGTCAAGACACTTTGGCCTGGATCAGTTCGACGGTGAGAACGAGTACACCGCACCGGACGAGGTTGTCGCATTGCCCGGGCCGTCTTCCTTGAGTGCACCGATGAGCGCATAGTCGGCACCCAGTGCGACGTGTACCCCGAAGAAGTCCCCGGGATCGCCGTTCGAGGAAAGCAGCTGCTGCGTCTCACTCCAGTCGCCGTTCGCATCCGGCTCGTAGATGAAGGCAGTGCCTGTTTCTGCACCATCGGTGTCGTTGAGATACGCGCCGATCAAGGCCCGATCACCAACCAGCGACAACGTTCGGGCGAACCGGTCATTGGTCACGGCAGGCGTCGGTTCGAGCTTCTGTATGTCGACCCAGGTGCCGCCCGTGAGCTCGTACAGGTAAGCTGCACCCGCATTGGCGGTCGAGCCGTCGCCACGATCACCATAGGCGCCTACCAGTACCCGATTGCCGTCGAGCGACAAGGCCTTGCCGAACTGATCGGCCGATTGCGCACCGGTTGCACCGATCTTCGCCTCAGAGACCGCGGTACCGCTGGTTCCGAGTTCGTAGATGTATACCGCACCGGCGTCGGCGACATCGTCGGTCGAGCCGCCGACCGCCGCACGTGCTCCGACGACGGCGCGTAGTCCCTGCAGATCGACTGCACTGCCGAACTGGCTGCCGGCCGTACCGTCACTCGGTACCAGTCGATCGGTCTGCACCCAGGTTCCACCCTGCCGCTCGAAAAGATAGGCAGCTCCGGGCGAAGCCGTCGAATCGCTTGCCGCGGCACCGACCAGGGCACGATCACCATCGATCGCGACCGAAATGCCGAACTGGTCGCTTCCGACAAGCTCCGCGGGTATGAGCAAGGCGGCTTCGAGCCAATCACCGTTCGCCTGACGCTCGTAGATGTAGGCAGCACCTGCACCCGATGTGCTCGAGGTGAGTTCATGCCGGAACGAACCTACGATCGCACGTTCGCCATCGACATCCACCGCAAAGCCGAAGCCGTCATTCGCCGCACCATCGGAAGGCAGCAACTTTGTCGGCGCACTCCAGGCACCGCCACTTGATCGTTCAATGATGTACGCCGCACCCGCATTGGAACCCGCCTCATCGTCACGGTAAGCACCGACGACAGCACGAGCCGCATCCAGACCTACCACGATGCCGAACTCGTCACCGACATCAGCATCGGTAGCAGTCAGCACGGCCTCTTCCACGAAACACGGGGCCGTACCCGAGCACGCCGGTAATCCCGGATCGGTAACGGTCACGAGCACCGTGTCCGCACCGGTTGCACCTTCGTTGTCAGTCACCGTCAGCGTTACCGTCAAGGCACCTGCCGCCGTCGGCGTCCAGACAACCGACTCGGTCGTGCCGATCACCGCGTTCTGATCATCCCGCCATTCCCAGCCGGTGACCGTACCGTCGTCCGTGCTCGCCGATGCATCCAGTGTCACCGTCGCACCCAGATCGATCGCCTGGTCAGCGCCGGCATCGGCCACGGGTGCCGCGTTCGTGCCACCAGCCGTTCCACCTGACAAAGCAACGTCATCAATACGGAAATCCCCGCGTACTACCAGACCCTGCACTGACAGCAGCACATTGCCAGGCTCACCCGCTTCAAGGTCCGCCGCCAGGTCGCGCTGGATGGTCACCCAGGTGTCCGACACGGTCGCCGTGCCGACGCCACTGAAGATGTAGCTCGAACCGATCAGGCCACGATCCTCGTCACGCGGCTCGTACAGCAGATAGCGGAAACCGCCCTGCGTACGCACTGCCACATAGATCGTGTACGTCTCCGAGGCGCGGATCCTGAAGGACAGCTGATCGCGCGTCGTATCGTCCCAACCGCCATTGGTCGCGCTGGTTCCACCCAGTTGGTAGGCATTCGAGCGGCCACTGCCAGCGAACTCGATGACATCGCTCGACAACGACGTGTCGTTGACGATCGACACCGTCGCACCGGCAGGATCGTTGTCGATGACCGTCCACTCGTTGGTCGAGCCGTCCTCGTACACGACCGTCGAGCCTGACGTTCCACCCGGATCTGTGACGGTCACGACCACCGTGTCCGAATCGGTTGCGCCGTCGTTGTCGGTGACCGTCAGCGTTGCCGTCAAAGCACCCGCCGCGGCCGGCGTCCAGACAACCGACTCGGTCGTGCCGATCACGGCGTTCTGATCATCCCGCCATTCCCAACCGGTGACCGTGCCGTCGTCCGTACTGCCCGAGGCATCCAGCGTCACGCTCTGGCCCAGATCGATGGCCTGGTTCGCGCCTGCATCGGCAACCGGTGCCGTGTTCGCGGAACCCTGGTCCGTCACGGTCACCACCACCTTGTCCGAATCGGTTGCGCCGTTACCATCAGTCACCGTCAGCGTTACCGTCAGAGCACCCGCCGTCGCCGGCGTCCACGCGACCGTTTCGGTCGTGCCGATCACGGCACCGAGATTATCCCGCCATTCCCAGCCGGTGACCGCGCTGTCGTCCGTGCTGCCCGACGCATCCAGCGTGACTGACGCACCCAGATCGATGGCCTGATCCGCCCCTGCTTCCGCCACTGGCGCACCATTCGTGCCACCGCCCGTAGCGCCTGAAAGAGCGACGTCGTCGATGCGGATATTTCCGCGCACCACCAGCCCTTGCACCGAGAGGAGAACGTTGCCCGGCTCACCGGCTTGCAGATCGGCTGCCAGATCGCGCTGAATCGTTATCCATGCGCCGGAGACCGTCGCGGTGCCCACACCGTTATAGATGTAGCTGCTGCCGATCAGGCCTCGATCGTCGTCACGCGGCTCATAGATCAGGTAACGGAACCCGCCTTGAGTCTGTACGGCCACGTACAGCGTGTACGCCTCCGAGGTACGCATCTTCAGCGATAGCTGATCACGGGTGGTGTCATCCCAACCGCCGTTGCCTGCCCGCGTGCCGCCAAGGCGATACGAATTCGATCGGCCGGCACCCGCCAGCTCGATCACATCGCTCGACAGGTCCGCATCGGTCACGATCGATGCCGTCGCACCGGCAGGATCGTTGTCGATGACTGTCCACTCGTTGGTCGAGCCGTCCTCGTAGACGACAGTCGAGCCTGACGTTCCACCCGGATCCGTCACGGTCACGACGACCGTGTCCGAATCGGTTGCACCGTCGTTGTCGGTAACCGTCAGCGTTGCCGTCAAGGCACCCGCCGTTGTCGGCGTCCAGGCAACCGACTCGGTCGTGCCGATCACCGTGTTCTGATTATCCCGCCATTCCCAGCCGGTGACCGTGCCATCGTCCGTACTGTTCGATCCATCCAGCGTCACGCTCTGCCCCAGATCGATGGCCTGATTCGCGCCTGCATCCGCCACCGGTGCGGTATTCGCCGTGCCCTGGTCCGTCACGGTCACGACGACCGTGTCCGAACCGGTTGCACCTTCGTTGTCAGTCACCGTCAGCGTTACCGTCAAGGCACCTGCCGCCGTCGGCGTCCAGACAACCGACTCGGTCGTGCCGATCACCGCGTTCTGATCATCCCGCCATTCCCAGCCGGTGACCGTACCGTCGTCCGTGCTCGCCGATGCATCCAGTGTCACCGTCGCACCCAGATCGATCGCCTGGTCAGCGCCGGCATCGGCCACGGGTGCCGCGTTCGTGCCACCAGCCGTTCCACCTGACAAAGCAACGTCATCAATACGGAAATCCCCGCGTACTACCAGACCCTGCACTGACAGCAGCACATTGCCAGGCTCACCCGCTTCAAGGTCCGCCGCCAGGTCGCGCTGGATGGTCACCCAGGTGTCCGACACGGTCGCCGTGCCGACGCCACTGAAGATGTAGCTCGAACCGATCAGGCCACGATCCTCGTCACGCGGCTCGTACAGCAGATAGCGGAAACCGCCCTGCGTACGCACTGCCACATAGATCGTGTACGTCTCCGAGGCGCGGATCCTGAAGGACAGCTGATCGCGCGTCGTATCGTCCCAACCGCCATTGGTCGCGCTGGTTCCACCCAGTTGGTAGGCATTCGAGCGGCCACTGCCAGCGAACTCGATGACATCGCTCGACAACGACGTGTCGTTGACGATCGACACCGTCGCACCGGCAGGATCGTTGTCGATGACCGTCCACTCGTTGGTCGAGCCGTCCTCGTACACGACCGTCGAGCCCGATGTTCCGCCCGGGTCCGTTACCGTGACGACCACCGTGTCGGTGCCCGTTGCACCGTCGTCATCGGTGACTGTCAGCGTCGCTGTCAGTGCACCGGCTGCCGTCGGCGTCCAGGTAACGGCCTCGGTCGTGCCGATCACTGTGTTCTGGTCATCCCGCCATTCCCAGCCGACCACGTTACCGTCCGTGTCGCTGCTACCCGAGGCGTCCAGCGTCGCGCTCTGCCCCAGATCGATGGCCTGATTCGCACCCGCTTCCGCCGCCGGTGCGGTATTTACCGTGCCCTGGTCCGTCACGGTCACGACCGTGGTGTCTGTACCCGTTGCACCTTCGTCGTCGGTAACGGTCAGCGTCACCGTCAGCGCACCGGCTGTCGCCGGCGTCCACGCGACCGTTTCGGTCGTACCGATCACGGCATTCTGATCATCCCTCCATTCCCAGCCGGTGACCGCGCTGTCGTCCGTGCTGCCCGACGCATCCAGCGTGACTGTCGCACCCAGATCGATGGCCTGATCCGCCCCTGCTTCCGCCACTGGCGCAGCGTTCGTGCCGCCGGTGTCGGCAGTCGCGAGTGCAACGTCGTCAAGGCGGAAATCTCCGCGAACTACCAGACCCTGTACTGATAGCAGCACATTGCCAGGCTCACCCGCTTCAAGATCAGCCGCCAGATCGCGCTCAAGGGTCACCCAGCTGTCTGACACGGTAGCCGTGCCAATGCCGGTAAAGATGTAGCTCGTACCGATCCGGCCCCGGTTCTCGTCTCGCGGCTCGTAGAGCAGATAGCGAAAACCACCCTGGGTCCGCACCGCTACATAGATCGTGTACGTCTCCGAAGTGCGAAACTTCAGCGACAACTGATCCCGTGTCGTATCGTTCCAACCGCCATTGGTCGCGGCGGTTCCGCCCAGTTGATAGGCGTTCGAGCGGCCAGCGCCGGCGAATTCGATCACATCGCTTGACAGCGCCGCGTCCGTGACGATCGATACGGTCGCACCGGCAGGATCGTTGTCGATGACTCTCCACTCGTTCGTGGAGCCGTCTTCGTAAACGACCTCGTCGGCATGGACGTTCGAGCAGAGCAGCGCAACCGACGCGAGTCCGATGCCAAGGAGTCTCCTCAATGAGCTCCTGTCTTCTACATCGAAGAATGTGCAAGCCATTGCAGTACGTTCTCCAGAGAACTGTGTTCATTGCTGTTGACCTGTCGAGAGTGCGTCATTTGATGCACGTGCGACCGGGTCAAGCGTCAACTATTGTAATGAACCTGCGCCTTCCACGTCTCATTCCGCGTGGCAAGGTCTTTTTCTTTTACTGCAATTCTGCCGCGAAACTCTACGCACTTCACGAAAAAGCGCGAACCGTGACGCGTCACACGGCTAGCGGCGCTCGAAATTCCAGGCGCTGACCGTCGAGTAAAGGCTTTCCAGCAACAAGCGCTTGTCGATCAGCGGCCTGGCAGCCTCCCTGACAGTGCCTTTGTCGATGGGTCGACTGGCCCGGGAAAACGCCAGGATATTCTCGATATTTGCCTCGCCTTTCTGATAGTGCGCAAAATCGATCGGCAATACGTCACCACAGCCGTAGACCGGCAATCCCATCATCAGGTACTGCGGTGCTTTCAGTGTTGCCGCCTGGCGTGCGCCTTTCCGGCTCAGCGCGAGCGACGAAATACCCATCCAGCAGGAACTGGCAATTTCCTGAATCTCGGGCTGCGCCAGGAGACCATGCAGGCGGACGCGCGAGTCGGCACGCGCACGCGCAGCCGTTGCCGCAGGCACGATGCCGACAACGTGCAAGACGAAACTTTCTGCGGACTGCCCCATCGAGTCGAGCAATTCGTCGAGTCCGTGCCACGGCACGAAATTCGCGACAAACAGCAATTCCGGCACCTCTTTGTCACGCAAATCGACTAACGGCAGGTCGTTCCAGATAACGCCGTTCGGATAGACGGTGGTATTTTCCGGAGGAATTTCGGCGCGGCCCAGCTGATAGTCGAGGACTTCCTCGGTGACACCGACAAGGCCATCGGCAAGATTAAGGGTTCGACGCCCGATGGTCGACTCGAGCGCGGCGCGAATTCGACCGACAAGCCCTCCCTCACTGCGTAGCTCGGGAACCTCGAGCGTATGGCTGAAGAACACGACGGGCTTCGGGCACCGCCGGACGAAGAGATACTGGAAAGGGTCGTGAACGTAGTACCGGAGCATGAAGATGTCGTGCTCGTCGACACGCGATTCGAGCCAGCGATGGTAGTTACGGCGTAGCGCCAGCCAGCGCCAGACGCGCACCCAGGGCAGCCGCGATGATCCGGGTTCGCCCACCTGATCATCGAGGACGGCGACCGGCAAATCGGGCACGGCACCGGACAGGCCATACATGCGTACCGTCCACGGGACCCCGCTCATGTCGGCAGCCTCCTGCTCCCAGTTCATCTGCTGGAGCTGGCCACTGGAAGGTCTCGCCAGTGACGCGGCGTGCAGTACTCTCGGCTTGCCCTTCATACGGCTTTGCGCGCGGGTTCGCCGTGGCCCGACAACAGGCCGACAACTGACAAGCTGCTCACGCGTAACACGCTGCTCACGCGCTTTGCGCGACCTCGCGATCATGCGCGATGAGCTCGTCTACCGTCGCGATGGCAGCGCAGGTCTGTCCCACATGCGACTCTTCGAGCGTCGGGTGCGCTAGAAACATGAGGCTGGTCTCGCCAAGCTCGCGCGCGACAGGCAGTCGCTCCGGAGGGGCGAACCCGGTATCGGAAAACGCCTTCTCGAGGTAGACCTCCGAGCAGGTACCCGGATAGGCTGGCGTGCCTGCGTCGATCAGCGCGGCAACGATCCGGTCGCGGTTCCAGCCTGACGGCAGCACGTCGGGACGTATGAAAGCATAGGCCTTGTAGGCCGCATGCAAGACGTCTGCAGGCTCCTCGGGTACCCGTATCCAGTCACATTGACGGCAGGCGGCCCAGATTCGCTCGGCATTGTGCAGTCGCTTCGCCTGCCACTCGCCCATGCGCGCCAGCTGAATTCGCCCGATAACCCCCTGCAACTCGGTCATGCGCCAGTTCGTGCCGAACGACTCATGTAACCAGCGGAAGCCCGGCGGGTGCTCGTCTTCATAGACAGCACGCCAGGATTTACCATGATCCTTGTAGGACCACATCCACGACCAGAGTTCGGCATCGTTGGTCGTGAGCATGCCGCCTTCACCGCCGGTGGTCATGATCTTGTCCTGACAGAACGACCAGGCGCCGACGTGGCCGATGGAGCCGACGGATCGGCCCTTGTAGCGCGCGCCATGGGCCTGTGCACAGTCCTCGATGATGAACAGCCCATGCGCCTCGGCAAGCGCCATGATCGGATCCATGTCGGCTGGGCGACCGGCGAGATGCACGACGATGACCGCCTTGGTTGCCGGCGTGAGCACCGCTTCGATGGTCTCCGCCGAAAGCGCCTGGGAATCAGCATCGACATCGGCAAAGACCGGACGTGCACCCGCCGTCACCACACTCGAGATGGAGGCGATGAACGTCCGCGGCGTCACCACGACCTCATCTCCCGGGCCGATGCCCAGACCCTTCAAGGCAAGATCGAGCGCCAGGGTGCCGTTGGACAACGCAATGGCATGTCGCGTGCCGGCGTAGTCGGCGAATTCTCGCTCGAACGCCCGACACTCCTCGCCGGTCCAGTAATTGACACGATTCGAGAGCAGCACGCGACTGACAGCATCGGCCTCCTCTTGTGTGAAAGATGGCCAGGGAGGGAATGGGGTATTGAGCACAGTCTTCTCGTCAAACGTGATGAGTATCTTCAGGAGGCCGCTTCAGGGCACCTAGGCAACGGCCACGACAACGGGCGACTTGTCGCTCGGCGACGGCTCGGTCGACATCGGCGTCGACTGGGCTGCGAACGCAAGCGCCATCAACGCTTCGCGCAGCGGCTCCTTGTCGCCCGCCTCGACCAGTGTCGACAACAGTGCAAGCCGTGCATGCAGATCCTGCCACGCCAGAAATCCCTCGTCAGCGGTGAAGACCTTCGGAATACCTGTCTGTCGGTGCGAATCGTCGATGAACAGTTCCTCGTACATCTTCTCCCCCGGACGCAAGCCCTCGACGATAATCTCGATGTCGTCCGGATCGTTCGTGTCTTCACGCAAACGCTTGCCATAGAGATGCACCATCTGCGTCGCCAGGTCGATGATGCGCACCGGCTCGCCCATGTCGAGCACGAATACATCGCCGCCCTGCGCGATCGCGCTGGACTGCAGTACCAATTGCGCGGCTTCGGGAATCGTCATGAAATAGCGGGTGATTTCCCGGTCGGTCACTGTGACCGGACCGCCCGCCATGATCTGCTCCTTGAATTTCGGCACCACCGACCCGGAAGAGCCGAGCACGTTGCCGAACCGCACCATCGAGATGCAGGTAGCGGATGGCAGGCGCGCCTTGGCCTGCAGGATCATCTCGGCAACGCGCTTGGACGCCCCCATGGCATTCGCCGGGCGTACCGCCTTGTCGGTCGATATGAGAACGAAATCCGAGACCTTGAGCGAGATAGCCGTCTCCAGCAGCGTCATCGTGCCGAACACATTGGTCTCGACGCCCTGCGCCGGCTGCGCCTCGATGATGGGGACATGCTTGTAGGCCGCCGCGTGATATACCGTATCGACCTCGTGATGGGCCAAAAGTCGCTGCATGGCGGACTGGTCGGTCACTGTACCGAGATGCGCCGTGAACGCCAGCTTGCCGTTGCGTTGGAGTTCTTCCGTGATGTGATAGAGATTGGCTTCACAGCTATCCAGCACGATGAGGTGTTTCGGCGATAGCCGGGCAATCTGGCGACAGAGTTCAGAGCCGATCGAGCCACCCCCACCGGTCACCAGAACCGTTTGACCGGTGACCTTGCGACCAATGACCTTGTAGTCCGGTGCAACCTCCGCTCGCCCGAGAATATCGTTGACCGAAACGTCACGAATCTCGTCGACACGCGCGGCACCTGACACCAGCTCGGCAATGCCCGGCATGGTCTGGATAGGCAACCCGAGACCCGACACATTGTCCAGTTTCTGACGATACTCGATGCTCGAGAGCGACGGCATGGCGAGCACCAGACGGTCTGCCTCGACCCGGCGCAGGGCCGCGCCCAGATCAGCTGAGGTGCCGGAGAGAACCGGCATGCCCGATACCATCGTGCCGTGCAGCTCCGGATTGTCATCGATGAATGCGACCGGACGATATTCCACCCCTTCGGCGAGTAGATTCACGAGTTGCCGCCCGGACGCACCGGCGCCGTAGATGGCGACGGGCTGGCCGCGCGCACCCGCGTCAAACAATTCCTGCCACACCATACGAACGCCACTGGTACCGACCAGCAGGAGCAAACCGTAGATGACCAGTAGCGACCGCGGTGTCGGCAGATCGGGGCGCAGCAGGAAACTGATCAGAACCAGACACACCGCCGACAGAACGCAACCCTTCGCGAGCTGCCGAAAGAGCCGACGGTTGGTCGAGCGCACGACCCAGCGATAGATTCCAAACGCACCAAAGATCGTCACCGTAAGGGGCGGTACGATGAGGAAGAGTTGCCAAGTCGCCCCGAAGTCAGCGAAGGGCTGACCGTAGCGTAGTGAATAAGCCAGCCACAGGGATACCAGCACCAGAGAGGCATCGGCCAGCATACTGACAGCCTGCTTGCGACTTCGCCCGGTGCTGGACAGGTTCGTGAGAACCGAATCCAGCGTCGTGGAGAAGTGGCGTGCGGCACCTTCGAGTCGGTTTACATCCATAGACAAAGCCTCTTCCCTGTACCAGCAGCTAAACCCTGCACTGCGCAATACGCCCAGTCGGACCCCGCCTCGCTCGTCGAAAGAACGGTGACGGATTTGTGCTCTCTACTCATGGTCGCGCCAGGCAGCTGACTGCGACGCTTTCGTACGAGATGGTCTCGGACCGTATGACCAGGACGTGACCGATCTTGTAATCTTACAGGACATACACATTGCCAGGAACACCGAGAACGGCATACTACCGCCGTTCTGCTGGTTGAACTGTTCACCACTACCAGTTTCCATGACATCTCCAGACGCCAACTCGCAAGGTCGCAAGGTCGCGAACAGCGCGCCGTCTGGTCCACTGTTTTGGAGTACGGTATCTCAATCTGCGCCGCCGCTCCCGGCACGCTCTATAAATTATGTGTCGCTACATGCAGCCAGTGCCCGGGCAAGGTTGCGTTCTGCGAACTGTCACATGATGTTACATGCTGCGACGCGCCTGATCTGCTGAATTTCGACCAGTCCAGGCGCACCTCAGGGCCCGTTACACCCCTGTCGCCTGACCACGGTGAATACACAATGTTTTCAACGGTTCGATGGCACTCGGAACGCGGGCTCGTGCTATCTTCCGCGCCGCTTTGACCTGCTCCTCCCGGCCGGCGCACTCACTGTCGACAGAGTCGCTGAACCGATTGAGGCGCTGCCATTTGCGCCGAGGAGGCGTGAATCTTGCCGCACCCGATTTTCGGGATGAGTGTCTGACGAATATGTGCCTGTCGAACACATGCTGAGGAACACGTGCCTGTGAACAAGGTTGTGGAGAAGGTTTTCTTGTGAAGAGAGCAATCGATGTTCTGGTCGCGGCGCTTGCGCTGGTGGCCCTGTCGCCGATCCTCTTGATCGTCGCGGCCGCGATTCGCTTTGCCCTTGGTAGCCCCGTGCTGTATCGGCAGACGCGCCCGGGGCTCGATGGCAAGCCTTTCGAGATGATGAAGTTTCGTTCGATGTCGGATGGTCGTGATGCCGATGGCGATCCTCTGCCCGACGAGCAACGCAAGACGCCTTTCGGGCTCTGGCTGCGATCGACCAGCCTCGACGAGCTGCCGGCCTTGCTCAATGTGCTCCGCGGCGACATGAGCCTTGTCGGGCCACGCCCGTTGCTGATGGAATACCTGCCGCTTTACAGTGAAGAGCAGCAGCGCCGACACAATGTCCGGCCCGGCATCACGGGACTGGCTCAAGTCAGTGGGCGCAACGCGATCTCCTGGGAGCGCAAGTTCGAGCTGGATGTGGAATATGTCGACAACATCAGCCTGAGCTTGGATCTGAAGATCCTGCTCAGGACGGTATCGAAGGTCTTGCGCCGCGAGGGCATATCCAACGGTGTGGCGATCGGTACCGAACCGTTCCGGGGTAGTAATCAGTAACCCGCAAGACGTGGTAGTGACGGAGAAGGACCGCTGCATGGAGAAGGAACGCTAGATGGACTTGTATCTTTACGGCTGCGGGGGAATCGGGCTGGTGGCCTATGAGGTCGCGCTGGCAAGCGATACGCCGGTTGCCGGCTTCTTTGACGACGCGGCACACCCTGGACCTTATCGCGGGCATGTCGTCCGGCCGGGCCTGCAGAACGATTCGGGGTTGGCACTCGATAGCGATGACCGCCTCTGCGTCTGTCTTGGTGATAACCGTACGCGTGCCAGCCTGAGCCAGCGTTTTGACGCCCACCTGGAAACGCTGGTGCACCCGAGTGCACTGATCTCGCCCAGTGCGCACTTAGGTCGCGGCACGCTGGTGTTCCACGCGGCGCGCGTGCAGGCTGAAACCGTGATCGGCAAGAGCGTCATTCTCAATACCGGCGCCAGTGTCGATCACGACTGCCGGATTGGCGATCATGTGCACATCGCCCCGAACGTGACCCTGTGCGGCTTCGTCACTGTCGGTGAAGGAGCCAACATCGGCGCCGGGTCGACCGTCATTCCGGGCAAGCGCATCGGCAAGTGGGCGACGCTCGGTGCCGGCACGGTCGTCATCGACGATATCCCGGATCACGCCACGGCCGTTGGTTGCCCGGCACGCATCATTCGCGTGGGCGAGGTTTGACCCGCTCAGGCCTCACCCCACCGCGGCGCTCTCACGCTCGCGCCAACGAGCGGTGGACGAGCAGCTGGGTCAAGAACAACAGGGTGTGCCCCGTCAGGGAGGCAAGGCTAATCCCGAGGACCGCCCACACGAAGGGCGCGTCATATGCCTCGGCCGCGACCATGGTCAAGGCCATCAGCACGAGCCGTGTGCCGTCGGCGAACAACTGCAATCGCTGTCGTCGGAGGACAATCAAGTGATTGGTCGGCGAGAACAGCACACGACCGGCGAGCATCGGTGCGACGGCCATCAGGACCGGCCCCGCTGCCCGCCACTTCTCTCCCAGTGCGAACGGAATCAGCGGTGGCGCCAGCAGACAGAATGCAACCACGGCAAGCGCAGGTGCAGCGAGCACCAGGGTGGTTTTCAGAAAGCTTGCACGCAAGGCCGCGAAGCGCCGCTGGCGCACAAACTCGACACTGTGGGACCAGAAACTGACCGCGAGGGCATTGGTTATCGTGGTGAGCGGCGTGCCGACCAGCTGCATCATCAAGGCAAACAGCCCCACCTCGGCCGGTGAATAGCGTTGCGCAAGGAACAGGACCGGCGCGATCAGACTGACCGCGTTGACGAATTGCACACCGGCGACCGAGCTCGATTCGCCAGCGCTCAGCCTGAAGACCCGCCAGACCCTCTGACGACATGTTGCCCGCAGTGCCGCGAACATGTCGCCGGCGTTACGCAGCAACATCAACAGACTACCCGCCCAGGCCGCACATGTCGCGAGTATCAGACCCGCTTCGGGCAAGGCCATGGCCACACCGACAAAGGCGACGAAGACATAGGCAACGCTCTGCATCACCCGGGCAGCACTTACCTGTGACATGTCGTTCCTGCGGACATGCCATGCAGTCACGAGCAGGCCCAGGCCGTGGACCGTGATGGCCAATGGCAACCACCACAACAGTGCGTCAAGGGCGACGGCCCCACGCCACAGGGCGAGCAAGCGAGGTTGCGTTGCGATCACGATGGCGAGCAGCACGGCGAACAGCGCAAGCACGGCTGCACCTGCAAGCATCCGCGCGGCGGCCGCACGAGGCGAGCGACTGTTCGGCACGGTGCGCTCGTAAGCAAGCGATGCGATCGACGCGAGTCCCTGCAGTGCTACCTGAAAGAAAGCGGCCAGACCGAACGCTTCCGGCGAGTACAGCCGTGCGAGCAAGGGCATGGCCGCGAGCAGCAACAGCTGCGCGATGACATTGGCACCGGCAACGCGCACGAAGTTGCGCCTGAGCGCACTGCCGCCAGCCATGGCTCGAAGTCGCTTGAGCACTGGCTTCGGAGTGCGGGATACAGTGGCCGGAGGGCGTCGTGACACGGAGAGCGATACGGAGTGAGGCAACAGCGCGGTCGCCGAGTATGAACGACACCGCCACTCTGTGGCGTCGAGGTTGGAGCAGCGCATCGATGCCCCTGTGACAGGCTCTACACGGCCCTTCGGGCTTTAGTGAAGCGTAGCTCGATGCCTGTATCGATCGCTGCTCGGAACGCCCTTCGAGACTGGCTTGGGTGAAACAGCTGAGTTACGCTTCGCCGGGTTATCAATGCAGCTCGGGAAGGGGCAGGTCGTGATGGTTATGTCAGTAGCAGACAGGGATTTGTCCGGAGATCTTCACGGGTCGCGCATCCGCAAACGCGTGGCGATTGCGGGTGTACTGGTCGTGGCGGCCATCATCGTGAACGGTGTGACGCATCTGTTCCCCGAGATTCGGCCCTACACCGGGTTCCTCACACGACCGAACGAGCGTTCGCTGATCGAACTCTCGGAAGCCTTCCTGTGGCTGTTCGCAGCCATCACGTTTTTCATCGCGGCATACCACTCACGCCGCCATGCGACGGTCAGCACGCTTTACAGCTTCTGCTTGCTGATGTTCGGTGTGCTCGGCGTCGTGGTGTTCGGCGAAGAAACAAGCTGGGGCCAGCATTTCGGCCTCTTCGAACCGCCTGAAAGTGTCGTTGCCGTCAATGCGCAACAAGAATTCAACTTTCACAACCTGAACCTTACCGAGATCCTCGGGCTGGCGGAAAGCAACCCGCTGTACGAGCCGTTGAAGAGTGCGGGTAACATCATCAGCCCACTGTTTCAGCTCTGTGTTGTGCTGATGTGGGCAATCGTCCCCCTGCTCCTCCGACTGACCCCGCCCGGTGGTTTCCTGCGCCGCAGCTACCCCCTGCCCGACCTGCGCATCTCGCTGTTCCTGCTGGGCGCGTACGTTACCTACTTCGTTGTCGACAAGTTGCTCTTCGACATTGCTGAAATCATCGAATTCGCCATATCGCTGACAGCGGCCATGGTGGCAGCGGATCTCTATGCACGGACTCGCACAGTCTCGCGCTGACCACCGTTCGCGACACGTCTGACGCGAGGAAAGAAACAGGAACGCGTCAAACGCGAGGATTGTGATTGGTGTTTTCCAGGCTATCGCACCTTGCGGGCAGAAGGGTCGCCAACCAGTGACCGGCAACCTCGTGCAGCAACGCCAGCAAGTCAAGCTTTCGCTTGTAGGTGCCAACGCCGTAGACGCGCCCGGAAAAGCAACGTCGCATCCAGCGGGCGACCCTCGGGACGTGGTAGCTGGCACTGACGACGACGACTTCGTCATGACCACGGGTGTTCATGATGCCGGCGAAGGCGCGAACTTCGCCTCGCGTCGAATCCTCGAGCGCACCGACGCAGACGACTTTGCCAGCGGCGGCGCTTTCGTCACAGAGCCGTCGCGTCACCACGGCACCCTCGATCCACTCGGCCACCGCGTCGTTCACGAAAAGCGTTGACCCGGGGTGACGTCGCTGCAGCTGCGCCGCCCGTTCGAGTCGTGCCACGCTGCCCCCGGCGAAAACGGCAATGGCATCGAACCCGCTCGGCACTTCGTTCGAGGCGCCCCGCAAGACTTGCTGGCCGAAGAACAGGGACACGACCACCACGGCAACCAGCAGGATGCCGCCGACAAGGCGCAGGGCCGTTTTCATCAACGAATTCAATACTCGGGGCACCGGCAGCTAGAGAATGAACCGAACTAGCGTTGAGCCGCCGGGGAACAAGCATTGCTGCACGAACGACGTCAGCATGTAAACAGAGCTTTGGCGGCCGCTGTAGTACGAAGAGAGAGTCAGCAGATTACTGCCCGAGGCCGCATGAATGGTATTGTTACATGTTGTGTCTCGGGGCGAGCTGTCCAACCGGGAAGCATTGGCACGGACGCTACGGCACCGACGCATCGAATCTGAATGGGGGAGGTGAACAATTGCCACTCATTGCAGGTTATGTGGCTGCGTCGAGCGTGTGTTGATTTAGTGTTGAGAACGGGTTCGTCTTACGGCGAAATGCGCGATGCAGCGACTCGTCCGTTCGTTATTCTCCGCGGCCAGAGAATCGCCAATACACGTCATTCAGTCCGACAGACCCGGCCAATCACGCCGTCGACGTCGGTCTCGAAAGGGAGAAACGAAGAACATGATGAATCAGGAGGCTTCACCGATGTACGCCAACAAGGAGGGAACCAGTCGAGGGGCTGAGCTTCAGCACACGTTCCTGACACTCGCCCGCCATTGGTGGGTGCTGCTGGCTGCGTTGCTGCTCGGCTGCTTTATCGCACTGATCGTCATCCTCAAGACTGAACCGGTCTACCGGGCCACCACGTCGCTGTTGATCGAACCGAAGCAGACGAACGTTGTGTCCATCGACGAACTGATCGGTGTCGAGACCGAGGCGCCTGACTACTACAAGACGCAGTTCGCGATGCTCCGCTCTCGCGGGCTTGCCCACAGCACCATCGAGGCCCTCGATCTCTGGGAGAACCCGGAAATCACGAGCGGCTCGGTTGAACAGCGCGGAAGTGTCTTCAGATGGCTTCGTCAAAGCGTTCCCTGGTTGAGTGGCTTCGTCAAAGTGCCCGCCCCGGCCCAGGATGCTGCGGTCACGAGCAACGATAGTGGCGATGATTTCTTCGAGATTGCAGACAACGGTATCGACGCAGACGGCAACACAGCCGTAAGTGATCGCAAGCAGCGCGAAAGAGTCGTCTCGAACTTCCTCGAACGGCTGTCGATCGCACCGCTTGCGGAAACCAAGCTCGTTCGCATTCACTACCAGTCCGGCGATCCCGAACTCGCGGCAACCGTCTCGAACGCGGTCGCTGAACAATACATCACAGGCTACCTCGATTCGCGGCTCGCTCGAACCGAGCGCGCGGCCAAGTGGCTGGGCTCGCGCGTCGACGAACTGCAGTTGACGCTCGAGGAATCCGAACAGCGCCTGATCGACTTCAAGCGCGAGAACGGACTGATCGACATCGGCGGCAACGTCAGCCGGCTCAGCGAGCAGGAACTACTGCTCGCGACCCAGGAGCTTGCCATCGCACAGCGCCAGGTAGCTCAGGAACGCGAACTCCAGCGCAAGATTGGTGCTGCCGCCAACGACAGCTCTTCGCTACTGGCCATCGGCCGTATCCAGCAGGATTCGCTCGTCCAACGTGCGCGCATCGAGGAGATCACCGCGCGCCAGGAAGTCGAGGAACTCGGCACGCGATACGGACCGAAGCACCCGAATGTGGTCGAGGCGCGTTCCCGTCTCGATACCGTTCTCGTGGGCCTCGACCAACAGATCCAGCGCGTGGTCGGCGTCACCAAGAGCGAATACGAAGCGAGCATTCAGCGACTGGCCGACATTCGCTCCCAGCTGCAGAGTGGCAAGGCCGAAGTGCAGGCGCTCGGCGAGCAACGGCTCCGCCTCGACGCGCTCGAGCGTGAAGTGGCCACCAACCTGAACATCTACCAGACGTTCTACAACCGGATGACGGAGTCGCGCTCGGCGGACGGCCTTGACGTCGCGAACGCATCGATCGCCGATCGGGCCATCACGCCTGATCGTCCGATCAGTCCGAAGCCCTTGCTGGCACTCGCGTCGGCCGCGCTGCTGTCACTCTTTGTCGCCTCTGCGGCGGTCATCGCCCGCGAACAGCTCGATCGGAATGTCAACGAGTCGTCAGACATCGAGCGCTTCGGCTATCCGGTGCTCGGTGCGCTGCCGCGAATCGGCGGCCGTATCCTGGGACGCTTCAGGAAGCAAGGCCCTCTCGACCCGGATGATGTCGACAACGGCATGTTCGTGGAGGCTGTCAATGCGGTACGCACGACCCTGCATGTCACTGACAAGGCCCACAATCGCCAAGTGATCCTGGTGACGTCGTCGGTGCCGGGTGAAGGCAAGTCGAGCGTCTCGATGAACCTCGCCCATTCCTTCGGGCGCGTCGGCAAGGTCCTGCTGATCGACGCCGACTTGCGTCAGCCCGCCGTTACCTCCTCCAGAAAGAATGCCGTGTACAGTCAGGGACTCAGCGGTGTCATCGGTGCCGGTGCCAATCTCAAGTCCAGCATTCTCAAGAACGAGCTCGGCAAGGGCATCGACGTGCTGCCGGCAGGCAAGCGCCCGCGACACCCGCTCGAACTGCTCTCGTCCGACCGCGTCGAGACCTTGATGACGCTGCTGCGCAAGCACTACGACCGGATCATCATCGACAGTCCGCCCATCCGTGCCGTCTCGGATGCTCAGGTGCTGGCCAAGCTGTGTGACACCGTCATCTACGTGGTACGCGCGCACTCCACCGATTCCACCGTCGTGAAGCGAGGGCTCAACCGCCTCGAACTCGTCGGGTCCGACGTCGAGATCGCGGGTGTCGTGCTGACTCAGGTAGATCCGGCGAAGGCTAGGGCTTACCAGGGTGAGAAGTTCTACAGCGCCTATCACGACATGAGCAAGATCGACTCCACGTCAATGCCCGATGTTCGCCTGCGGCAGACCTCGTTCCGCAAGCGGCCGACCCGCGCGTCGCGTGAGGCCGCCAGGGTGAGCGCCGCTGATGGTCAGGTCGTCGAAATGACCCCGGAACAGCGTGCGCGGATCGCCTCTCGAAAACTTGCCAGGATGGCCGAACGCAAGGCTGCCAGGAACGCAGCCGAGGACGCGGTTGAAGGGGCTGCAAGGCGACACGCCGAGGACATGCCGACAGACACGCGCGACGCATGGGATTCCGTATCTGACAGCAGAAACGAAGAGCAGGTGATGCAGTCGATTCAACCCCGGAAGAAAGTCGAGAAGTAGGTCGAGAGACAGGAAACCCCCGGCAAGAAGCCGGGGGTAGCAGGCCGGGGGTAGCAGGTTGAGAGCCGCTGTTGCTCGTTGCCAGCTTTTGGACTGCTGGTGCCCGTCAGTCGCGATGACCAAGCCTCAGTTCATGATCGCGCTTCAGGTAATTTTCGCCAGCCTGTCGCGAACGAACGACACGACAGGGCTGGCCGTAAGCGACAACAAATCCGGGCATGTTATCGAGTACCAGAGCGCCCGCGCCGATCACGGTCGACGGCCCGATGGTGACACCGTTCAGTACCGTTGCCGAGATCGAGATAGCCGAGACATCGCCAACGATGCACGAACCGCCGAGCGTGGCGTTCGGGGCAATGCTGACGTAGTCGCCAAGGGTGGAGTCGTGGTCGACCGAGGCATTCGTGTTGACGATGCAATGGTTACCGATTCGCGCACCCGGATTGATCGTCGCGCCTGCGGCAACAACCGTCCCCTCGCCAATGGCAACGCCCTTGCCCATCAAGGCGCCGGGATGCACGGCCTTGATGAATCTGAAGTGCGGAACCAGATCCTGGATGGCCTCGACCACCGAGGCACGCGTCGCGTTGTCGCCAATGGCGACGATCCCCGCATTGATGCAGTGTTCCTTGATCAGTGGTTCCAGATCGCCGATGGTGCCCAACACCATTCGACCCGCGATCGACTTGTGGCGCCTGGACTCGACATCGATAAGGCCGATCACCGAGTAATTGCCCAGGCGCTGCAGGATATCGATGACGACCTTCGCGTGCCCGGACGCACCGAAAACAAGCACCTTCTGTCGTGCACGCACATGATCCACAGCGTCGGTGATCTGCATGGCACGTGGACTGTCGAAATATCGCATCGGCGTTTGCAACGGCGGCACCCTGTCGCGAGATTCACCGCGTGCGCGGCTAGTACACAATGCTCCAGCCAGTTTTACCGCCAACAAGCGAGAAAAACGGAAGATTCGGCCACAGTGCTCCATGTGCCAGACCGGCTCACCGGATACGACGTTGCCGGACAGGAGCGGGCCCATGACATAAATGCCGTCACTCGCGATGAAGCTGTCGGTCACGGCGAAACCGCCGCCGCCCGCTCCCGCATGCGCCAGACCTGTCTCGACCAGGTCAGCGATCAGAGGGTTCGATGAATCCTCGCTGACAACCTCGACCGGACCGCAATCGACCAGCAAGTCTGTGTGGAGTGTCTGACAGATGCCCGAATCGTTGGCAACGTCGAGCTCGATGTCCTGATCGTTGACACGCGCCACCTCCAGCCGCCCAGAGTGCATGGTCAGCAAACCTTGAGCCTTGAGTCGCTCGGCGGCTTCATAGTACTGACGCTCGGTCTGTCGTCGAAAGCGACCCATCCGGTTGCCATAGGTTTCAATGAAACAATTCATCATGCGGGGTGACAACCGCTTGAGAGCACGCACGATGGCTTTATCGAGTAAGCGGAGGTGCGCCGTCCCGGAAAGCCCGACGGCTCGCAACCGGTCGAGCACTTCCAGCCCGACCCGGTAAAGATCCTCGGCTTCCGAAAGCCCGTCGATCGTATCGATCTGCTTTACTTCTTCGTCGATGATGGCTTGCTCACCGGCGGTCACGACGCCCTCGACGCGCAGGGAAGGCAACTGACCGCTATTCGATACGACGCGGATCGACAGGTTCGAGGCGCCGTCCCTGATCCACCGTTCCAGTGTGTAAAGCACTTCCATTGCCGAAGCGTTCGACCCCAGTATGGTCAAGACAGCTGGAGTTTCCGGATTCAACCTGGATCGAAGACGCTCGAGTGAAGCGTCATAGCCGTTTGCGTATGGCTTGGCAGCGACGCGCGCATCACCGACCAGGCCTTTGCCGAGCGTCATCAGCGACTTCGGTGGGCTCCCGAGACAAAGTACGACCCGGGTGGCCTGACCTGTGTGTGTCTCCTCGTCTGCCTGATAAGTCAGCGCAAGACCACGACCCTTCTTGCTTTCCTGGCGCGCCAGCTTGACGACATCGCCCTTGATCATCTGGACGCTGACCAAACCGGTTTCTCGACCGCGCGCGACAGCCGCCTCCATGCGGCTGACAAGGTATTTGCCGACCAGCTGCCTGCGAACACACAGGCCAGCGATCGAGTTTCTGAGCGCCGACCGATCCTGCGGATTACGGCCGGCGTGAAAGCCGTACCATGCAGGCATCAGCTCGTCGGTCAAGCTGTTCTCGATGACCCAGTCGGTGAAGCGCTCGAGCTCCTCGGCCATGAAGAAGTCACGCAGGGTCGTGAGGATGAGCGCATCTTTGCCAGATCGTTGGCCGTAGGCGATGCCGGCAACGACATCATCCGCCCTTTCGATAACGGCTATACTACAAGCCGTGCCTCGCTCGACCAGTTCGTCGACCAGATGGAATACGGTGTAGCTTGACGACGCCCCGGAACCGATGAATACGATGTCGTGGTCGACCCGCTCTGTACCGCCTTCATGTACAGCGTGAACCTCATGTTCGGCTTCGCTAGACGCGCCGTTGCCAACGGCTCCTTGATCCATTTCCATACTCCATTAGCGCCTTCTACGTCCAACAATGCGTGCTGGCCGAATTCAACTTGCACCCCATGATACGCAAAGGTGCAGGCGTTTATTGCTCTACGGAGAGCACAAGCCATTCCCACGCCAAATAGCTCTCAAAAACTATTCTTTAGTTGTGATCTGACCCGTCAATTCGTCGCAGCGGCGTGTCGGAAATGTGCGCCACGCCCCTATTGCGTTCGCGCGACACCGCCACCAGACTCGACTTACGCCTAGCAAACCGGCCGCCTCTCTCATGCCCCGTCGTTCGCTCGACCGAACCGGCACCAAATCGCCCACCAGCTCCGATGTCGATGCCTTCCTCGATAAAGTCGGCTCACTGCCAGCGGCACGGCGTGGCCCTGCTGTAGAGAACAGTGATACCGGTCGACTGATCTTCGCGCTGGATGCCACCGCCAGCCGGCAGACTACCTGGGACCAGGCAATGTCCTTGCAGGCCGACATGTTTGCAGCCGCGGGCACTCTCGGCTCCCTCGAGATTCAGCTTGCCTTCTATCGTGGCTATCGCGAATGCCACGCGTCCGCCTGGTTGAGCAACCCCGACAAATTGCTCGCGATGATGCAGAAGGTCGATTGTCTTGCCGGCCGCACACAGATCGGCCGCCTGCTCTCCCATGCTGCCGCCGAAGCACGACAACGCTCCGTGCAGGCACTCGTCTTCGTCGGTGACGCCTGTGAGGAAGATTTAGACGAACTGGGCGATCTCGCTGGCAAGCTGAACATCCTGGGCCTGCCAGTGTTCATCTTTCAGGAAGGCATGAACCCGACAGCCACTCGGGCCTTCAAGCAGATTGCCCGTCTTTCCGGCGGCGCGCACTGTCGTTTCGACGCCTCGTCGGCCGCCGAGCTGGGTGCACTGCTCGCCGCCGTCGCGGCCTACGCGACCACTGGCCGCGCCGGGTTGGAGGCGCTTTCCGGCACTTCGGCCGGCGCTTCACGTCTGCTCGAGCAACTCGTGGACTAGTGGTCTTCCACCTCAAAGCGGGAGGCCACTGACAGTGCGCGGAATCATGCTGATTGCGCTCGGCGTCGCCGTCTGGCTTGTCTACAAGCTCTACCTTCGACAGCTCCTCGCGCAAGGTACCGCCGGTCGCGTCAAGCTCGCGCTCATCACGCTGGGATTCGTCTTTCTCGCGCTTGCGTTGAGCGGACGAGCGCCGGCGTTGTTCGCTGTGTTAGGTGCCGCCATGACACAGGTCATGCGCTTTGCGCCATTGCTGGTGCGATTTGCGCCTTCACTTCGAAAGTACTTCGGTACCGGAGCAAGCCCTTTCGGAAGCGGCCCAGGCGGCAGCGCCCACAGCGGTCGCGGACAACACCACTCGGAGGTGCGCAGCGCAACGATACTGATGCGTCTCGCGCATGACACGGGCACGATGGACGGCGACGTGCTTGCCGGCGAATTCAACGGGAGAGCCTTGTCAGCCTTGAGCGCGAGCGAAGTGGTTCGCTTGCACGCTTATTGCCGCCGTGAGGACGCCGACGCACAACGTCTGCTCGAAGCCTACGTGGCACGAGAGCGCGCCTCCGAATTCGCCAACGCCGAGGAACTCGGCGGTGCCGCCGATGCCGGTGCGGACCGCGGGGGCGCCGACGGCGCTGGCGCGGCGGGTGGAAGCAACCCTGGTAACGGGACGGGCCAGCTATCCATGGCCGAGGCCGCAGCCGTGCTCGGTGTTTCGATCGATGCCGATCGAGAGACGATAGTCACGGCACATCGCTTGTTGATGAGCCGACTGCATCCTGACAAGGGTGGCAGCGACTACCTCGCCGCAAAGGTCAATGCCGCCCGCGAGGTGATGCTTGCTGAACTGAGTGCGTGACTGAAAAGTGTGACGCAGTTCAACTCGTTTCCACCTGGAAACGGGAAGGTGAGACTCAGGTAGAGGTGCCTCATCGCGACAGCAGAAAAGTGTGACGCAGTTCCATTCAAATCTGCGTAGATTTTCAAGATTACATAGATTCAGAAAAGGGCCCGACAGGCATAGCAGCCGCGCCCGCTACGCAGAATCGGGAATGCTGCCGCGCAGGTCGTGTGCATCAGCGCCGACGATATCCACTTCGATGAAGTCGCCCGGCGAAAGGTCGTAGTCATCGAGAGGCAGGTGCACCACCCCGTCGATTTCCGGGGCATCACGCGCCGTTCGTCCGATGGCTGTTTCGACAGCAGCCGACGCACCGTCGTCGCGTGCCGCGGCATCGACGCCCCTCCCGCTCGACGCGCTTGCCGTTGTGACAGGGCCATCCGCGCTGACGCCCACCTCATCAATCAACACGATCTGCCGGGTACCGACTTGCGCGCGCAGACGTGCGGCACTGATGCTCGCCTGCTTTTCCATGAACCGCGCGAGTCGCTCCTCACGAAGCGCGTCAGGCACCGGATCGGGCAAGGTATTGGCGGCCGCGCCCGTCACCGGTGAGTACGCGAACGCGCCGACACGATCGAGCTGCGCTTCGTCGAGAAAGTCCAGCAGCTCCTCGAACTCGGCATCGGTCTCTCCCGGAAAACCGACAATGAAGGTACTGCGCACCGCGATTTCCGGACAGATCTCGCGCCAGGCCTTGATGCGCGCCAGATTGTTCTCGCTGGCGGCCGGCCGGCGCATCGCCTTCAGCACACGGGGACTCGAATGCTGGAACGGTATGTCGAGATACGGCACGATCGCGCCGTCGGCCATCAGTGGAATGATCTCGTCGACGTGGGGATAGGGGTAGACATAGTGCAGCCGTACCCAGATTCCCAGTTCCCCCAGGGCTGCGCACAGTTCCTTCATCCGCGCCTTGACAGGTCGACCTTTCCAGAACCCCGTGCGGTACTTGACGTCGACACCGTAGGCGCTGGTGTCCTGGCTGATGATCAACAGCTCACGAACACCCGCGTCACGGAGCCGCGTGGCCTCGGCGAGCACCTCGCCGACATCGCGACTGACCAGGCGCCCGCGCATCGACGGAATGATGCAGAAACTGCACTTGTGATTGCAGCCTTCCGAGATCTTCAGATAGGCGTAGTGCCGCGGCGTGAGCTTGATGCCCTGTGGCGGTACCAGATCGACATGTGGATCATGGAGCACGACCGGCGGCAGGTGCTCGTGGACGGCACTCACCACCTCCTCATACGCTTGTGGCCCGGTAACCGCGAGGACGCGTGGAAATCGATCGGTAATCTCGTTCTCGCGTACACCGAGACAGCCGGTGACGATGACTCGCCCGTTCTCGTCGAGCGCCTCGCCGATCGCGTCAAGCGACTCCTCGACGGCACTGTCGATGAACCCGCAGGTGTTGACGACGACAAGATCTGCCTTGTCGTAGGTGGGCACGACTTCGTACCCTTCGGTGCGAAGCTGAGTCAGTATGCGTTCGGAATCGACGAGCGCCTTCGGACAGCCGAGACTGACGAAGCCGACGCGTTGGGGTGAAGTCATGGCTGTAAACGGCTGGCACGAGAGGGCGCGAGTATAGCGCTGGCGGCCGCTTGCCTGACGGCCGGCCTACCTCAGCTCTGCGCGAACCCTACGGAACGACGAGGCGACGTACGCCGATACGCGTCTCGCCATCGAATTGCTCTCGATTGCTCGCGACCTGCCAGACATCCGATGTCGCGCCGTCGGCGCGCACCAGCAGACGGACGAAGTAGGTTCCGGTGCCGAGAAGTTCTGTCGGAAACTCCATGATCACGCGGCTTCGCGAGTCTTCGATTCCCGTCTCCCGATAGACCGTATCGCCGTCCGCGAAGTCAGCGCTCGTCGCGAACTCGATATCATAGGAAAGCGATCGTCGGCCGCTCACATCAAACGCCGCCGACCACGCCAGCCGGACGGTGTCGCCATCCACGCGTGGCCGTTCGAGCTTGGGTGGTAGAGGAAGATAACCGCCCTCCAGTGCCTCGAGACTCAGTCCGATGTCACGACTGAACGCTTCGGCGGGGATGGGCTTGTAATTGTAGCGATCCGGTCCGAAGCTCGCGACGGGGCCGACCAGCGAGGCGAACGTGGTAGCAAGATCGGTGACTCTCGCATCGCTGAACGGGCCATTGCGCAGCGCCCTTGCCTTGTCCAGCAGCGCGTCGTAGAAGCCGGGTTCCTTCATCAGCTTCGAGAACAGGTTGCTGGCCCTGTACTTTCCCAGGCCGTAGAACAAGCGCGTCGAGAGCGCCTCGCTCGTCAACGCGTCCTCCGGTGGCGTTTCCACCCCGAAAGTCTGGTCGTAGTCCCAGGGCAAGAGATAGAAGCGCTCGCTGTCGACTGGATTGTAGAGGTAGAAGTTGTGGGTGACGGCGTCGAGCTGTCGTAGCAGCAGGTTCACGGCGAACCATGTCACGAGGTTGTCGCGATCGAAATGCGTGTCTAGCACGTCGCCGAAGTCGCGTTCGCGATCGTTGAGTGCCTCCACCATATGGATCAGCGGTCGGTGATCCTTGTCGCCCTTGACCTCGATTTCCACGCGCGTCTCGAATTCGTCCTTGTCGAGTGGCTCGCCTTCCTCGTCGAGAACCATGCGCGGTAGATCTTCGCTGGCCGAGAACACGAATCGCTCGGCCTTGTAGAGCTTTCCGTCCTCGTCCCAGCCGCGCTGCTCGAAGTACTCGTCCTTGCCTGCTTCGGTGTGCGTGAAGGCGCCATAGTTCTCCGGCCCATCACCGTCGTCAATCCAGAGGTTCACGAACTGCGTGTTGGACGAAGGCAGGTTCGGTACTTCCTGCATCAGCGTGAAGGCGAGCTTCTCCTTGATCTGCGTCGGATCGAACGGTGTCTTCTTCAGTTGCAGAATGTCCTCATCGCGCCACCTTACCCCCTTTCCCTTGAACTCGATACGGAAGGACTTCCGGTCCGAGCGCCGCGACGAGGAGCCCCTTTGACGCAGTTCGGCATTGCTCTCCTGCCCGTCCTCTGGCAGATCGTCTGCAACGAAATGGACCGGAATCTCCACGCGCAGCGCGTCACCGGGATCGTTGTCGGCGAGCACGTCGGCCAGTGTGCAACCGCTCTGCTCGTCCACGTTACACGGACCTGACGCCGGCACCGTTTCGACGTCGAAGCGCTCCATCTCGGGCGGCGCGTAACCATCACGCTGGTATAGTCCTGCGGGTAGTGCCAGATCAGCGATCGATGTCGTGGCGTCCCAAATGGAGCCGACGATCGGCTCGCTTCGCTCGCCCGGCGTGTTCAGGGTGACGCCTGAGCGCAGTGAGCGCCGTCCCTGCCGGTCGATGGCGACGACCTCATAGGTGTAGGTTCGTCCGCCGCTCAGTTTGTCGTCGAAATAGCTGACGCCGTCGGTACGCGTGATCAGCTCGCCGTTACGGTACACGTCGTAGACGAGTCCGAACGCGGCAGGCCGCGTCCAGAAGATCTCGCCGGCTGTTCGGGAGTAGACGTCACTGCGGAGTCCGGTTGGCGCGTCCGTCGTCTCGCCCAAGCCGCCTGCACGCACGCTGTTGCTGGTCAGCGTGACGCTGGTCGTGCCGGAGCGCTGTGAGGCGTTGTCGATCGCCGTGACGGCGTAGCGATAGTCGGTTCCAGGCGCGAGCGACTTGTCAACGTAGCTCAGCGCATCGAACACGCCCAGCACTTCGTCGTCGCGACGGACTTCATAGCCGACGACAGCGCCCCGGTCGTCACTCGAGCGCTGCCAGGCTATGCCGCCGGCGGTCGAACTGTACGCCGTCGCCCTGACGCCTTCCGGTGTGGACGGGGGACTGTCCTGCTGCGCGTGTGCCGCCTGCAAGCAAGCGAGTGAGGTGACGACGCAAAGCACCGTACTTGTGTTTCTCGTTGCGATGTTGAGCTCCCGTCGACGGCATCATCGATTGTCAGTCCGAGTCAGCACCCGTCAGCAAGAAACATACCGAAGCCATGCGGCAGATCGGTAGACGGCGGGCGGCCACTTCAGCAGTCCCTCGCTTCCTCCTCGGCGAATCGAAATCCATGCGACATATCGTGTAGCGAACCATGCACCAGCATGTCTGCATGCAGCGATACTTGCCCCGCCCGCAGCGCGATCGTTCACGGCTCCCCGGAAGACTAGGCGTCCGGGACTTCGTTGGCGATCGCCTCCCGCGCGGAAAACACATCACAGCATGAGGGTACATCTACATCGCAACATGACTGTCTATAAAAACATGACTGACCATCACAACAATGGCTTCGTCGCGAGCCTGACGGTCAGGCCGCGGCAACATTCAAGGAACCGGTGAGTTCACTTGCCACCGCACGTGACAAGGCCGACCGATTCAGGGTGTACAGGTGAAAGTCCCTGACCCCCTCTCTCTCGAGCCGCCGACACAATCGCAGGCATTCCTCGATCGCCAACGCCTGCCGTGACTCTTCATCGCGCACCGCCTCGAAGCGCCTGGCCATCGCGGCAGGAACACAAGCGCCGCACTTCGCAGCAAACCGCTGCACACCGACGATGTCGTGCACCGGCAGGATGCCGGGGATGAGCGGCTTGTCGATACCGATCGACTGTGCGCAATCGCGAAAACGGAGATACGAATCCGCTTCAAAGAAGAACTGTGTGATGGCACGCGCAGCCCCGCAGTCAAGCTTGTATTTCAGCCAGTGAAGATCAACCGTGGCACTCTCGGATTCGGGGTGCACCTCCGGATAGGCGGCAACGCTGACATCGATGTGAGGCCGCTCCTCGGCGATCAGCGACACCAGATCCGAAGCATGACGGAGCATGTAGTCGTCGTGGTCGTGGTCGTCGATTTCGCTCGCCGACCTCTGGTCGCCACGTAACGCGAGGATGCGACGTATACCGAGCGCTTCCAATCGATCGAGGGTTACCCGCAGTTGCGCATGCGTCTGTCCGATGCAGCTGAGGTGTGCCGTCAACGGCACGCGGCTGATGTTCGCCAGACTCGCCAGCAGGTCGAGGCTCGCTTGACTGTCTGACCCGAGAGCCCCCCAGGTTATCGATGCATAGGCAGGCTCGAGCTCGGCCAGCGTATCGAAACACTGGTGGAAGCGTTCGAACTGTGATTCGTCACGTGGCGGAAAGTACTCGAAGGAAACGCGTGTCTTTTCTTTCATCGACAATTCCTCTTTTGCGGACCGGTCGGTCATGGGTACAAGGTCGCTAATGGGCGCAAGGCCGCTCATGAAAGCAAGACCGCTTAGTGAAGCAAGGGCTGAGTGCCCTGCCAGATGTTCACGGTCAGAGGGTCTCCCGCGAGCGATGCGGTCGAGCCGGGCGTGAGACCGGCGGCCTGCATTGTCGAGCGCAATTCGCCGTCGCTGAAGCCGAGTCTCTGGTGCTTGTGTTCGCTACGCAATTGCTCTTCACCATGCGCAGCAAAATCGACGATGATCAATCGACCACCCGGGCGAAGCGTCCGGGCTGCTTCGGCAACCACACGTTCGGGCTCGAGGCTGTAATGCAACACAAGGTGCAGTGTCGCCAGATCGACCGAAGCATCCTCGACCGCCATGGCATACATGTCGCCCTTGCGCAGCTGTACGTGCCTGTGCCCGGCCTGTTCGAGCCGCGCCCTGGCCACATTGAGCATCTCGATGCTGTTGTCGAGGCCGACGGCGTGTTCGACCTGCTCGGCGAACAGCTGCAGGATGCGACCGGTACCGGTACCGATGTCGAGAAACGTGTTGACGGCGCTGCTGCCGACAATGTCCCGCAGGCGCGACTCGACCTCACTTTCAGGGACATGCAGGGCACGAATCTGGTCCCAGTCGTGAGCGCTGTCGCGAAAGTAGGCTTCGGCTGCCGCTGAGCGCCTTTCACGAACCTGCTCCAGACGGGCAAGATCGCGGTTGAGTGCGCCGTCGTCCGCCGGCAAAAGGTCGACAAGGGTCCGGGCAAGCTCGGCCGATGCGCCTCTCGAGGTCAATCGGTAGTAGACGAGCGACCCTTCACGGTGCCGGGCAAGCAGGCCGGCCTCGACCAGCAGTTTCAGGTGGCGCGAGACCCGCGGCTGACTCTGCCCGAGAATGTGCACCAGTTCGCTGACACTGAGTTCGCCATGAGCGCACAGCGCCAATAGTCGGAGCCGGGTGGGCTCACCCGCAGCACGCAGTCCAGAAAGGAGCTGGTCCATGACATAACGATATCTTTATATCTTGATACTGAGTGTGCATGAGTCGTTCCAGATGTGCAAGCGCGCCCGATGTGCAGGCACACGGCGGGCAGCGCCGAAGCTACCCGCTCGTCTGTGGCACGTTCGCGGCACATCTGCCGAACGAGAAAAGGGTGGAACGGTCCGGAATCGTACGGACGGTGTCGCGAATCAGCGCCGGAGGTTACGCAGCGCCGTGACCGTCAGGAGTGTCGCCGCGCCAACGGCAAGCACGGTCTGACCAAGCGTGAGCAAGGTCACGCCCTGCGAACGTTGCAGATACCAGTCGGCCCCTCCAAGCAGGATCAGCGCGAGAGCAGGCAGATAGCGGCTGAAGCCGATACGCTCGATCTGGTTTTCGCCAACTTCGACCTGATCGACGGGCTCGACAAGATCGGTCTGCACGGCGGCGGCACTTGAGCCGAGGACAAGCTTGCGCGTGACCTGCAAAGATGCCAGGTCGGGAAACGACTTGGCTGACAAGCGCTGCAAGGAGGCATCGGGCCACACTTTGTAGAACTGCACCTGCTCTTCCTGATTCTGCGCAGCCGTATCGATCCGGATGACAAAGCCCTGTATGTCGCGCCCGCCCAGGCGTCGCGCATACTGCGCAACCTCACCCGCCACGACCTGCAAGGTGTCATCGTCAACCGAGTCTACGACGTCGATCGCCGCCAGGCGATCAGCGGTTTCGGGATCGACGATGACGAAGGTGCTGGCACTTTCCGGAGCATCGCCCAGTGATCCCGGCGTCAGAATCGTTGCGTCGGCGACGATCGATGCACGCGGGTAGCCCGCCTGCAACAAGAACTGGTAGATAAGTTCATCCATGAGCCGAGCTGCCCCGCAGGCGATGCCAAGCCCCGCAAGCAGGCGCCGCGGGACATCAGATCGTCAATTTAACGACACCGAAAGGGCTTGTCCATGAACTGAGCGCCATCCTTTCGCCGCAAAGCAAGGACAGTGCCACAGAATGCGAAATCAGGCTATCAAAACTCCGCTCTCCGCGCCCAGCGCCGCCTCGATCCGCGCCATCATCACCTGCTCCTCAAGACTGAATTGCGTCCCGCCGAAACCGAGAAACCCACCTTCCCGGGCGGCGTGCGCAACGTCACGCGCAATCTCGATGACCCATGACTTGTAGGCCGTCGCGTCACCTTCACTGCAGCGTTCGTCTACCAGCGACGAAACGGTCTTGCAGTCGGCGATGATCTGCTCATGCAACCGTTCTCGCGAATCGATCCCGGCACCTTCCAGACGCGCCCTGGATCGCTCGCGATAGTCTTTCGCCTTGTCCTTCACTTCGTCCCAGTTTTCAGCCTTTTCGAGCAATTCCTGAATCAACGCGCTGCCCGCGTGTTGCGAGCGACCTTCGATGGTGCCGCGCATGCCGGCGGTCATCTCCTTGATCGTGCCGATCACACCGCTGGGTGCCGCGCTGCTCATCGCGGCAGCGATCATTGCCGGTGTCGAACTCAGCAGAAACCACTCGTCGTCGTTGAAATCGTCGCGCAGGCTCATAGGCTTTCCTTCGCTCATCTTGGCTACGCTGTTTTACGCAGAGCTTATCAACCGGCAAAGAAAATGACGACTTCGCCCACAGGGTAAGCGAGCTGCTGTATTCGTTGGCCGAGCGTGCGGTGTAGACTTCAGGACGAGCTACGCCTTCGAGGCTTCGACTGCATGTTCTTACAATTTTGCAGTGACGATCCTCTGACAGTGCGATGCTGTGAATCCCGAAAACAGATCAATCAGGAATCCGCCCAGACATGTCGCTCGACTTGGTCGACAACGTGATGGAAAAGTTCGACAGCGCGGCGCAAGCAGCGCTATCGTCGCGCGTCGGCGAGAAAGCGGCACATCTCGAGGAAAGCGTACGCCCGGCCCTTGCGGCCATGCTCGCCGGTTTGACGCAGAGCGCAGCAACACCGGGCGGAGCGGCGCTCGTTTACGAATGCGTTCTGGCAGCAGACGATACGCTGCTCGACGATGTGACCAACAAGCTCGCTAGCGAAGGCGAGGTTGTCTCCGCCAACGGCCGGGGGCAACTCGAAGCGCTGTTCGGTCCGAGCGGCGCTGACGCCCTTTACGGCGGTGTGGCGGAAGCGACAGAGCTTTCGCTGGCAACGTCAAAAGAGACGGTGTCGACATTGGCTCCGCTGGTTCTGGGCGTGCTCAAACGAGACGTCATCAGCGAAGGTCGCAACGCAGACAGTATCGGGGCGGTCCTCGAACTGCATTCGACGTCGCTCGATGACGCGCGAACCGAAGGCCTGATGCAGGCGCTCGCGCGGCACGGCTTTCTCAGTCGGGTTGACGAGCCGACATCCTTCGAATCGACAGACGAGGGCGCCGGACTCGCCACGGAAGCGAACGGCGCACGTGCAACATCGGAATCCGGTGCACCCGCGCCTGTCTCACGGCCAGCTGGCCAGGCGCCGGTTGGAAATTTATCGGCGGGCATTCGTCCCGCAGAAGTAGCGAACGTCGGAACCACCCGAAATTCGGGTGAATCATCCGGCAATCATCAAGAAAACCCTGGGAGTAGCTCATCGATGTGGAAAAAACTCTTACCGATAGTTGGCGTCTTGCTATTGGGATGGATCGTTCTGAACCTCTTCTCTGGAAAGGACGAACCGGACACCGCAACCGACGCGGCAACGGCGGAAGCGGAAGCACCTGATGTAGCGACAGCCGTCGACACAGCAACCGATGCGGCTGCCGATACCGCGACAGATGCGGCTGAGGCAGCCGATGAAGTGGCGACCGATACCGCCGACACCGCATCGGATGTCGTCGATGACGCGACCGACGCGGCAGCTGATGCTGCAGACGCGACCGCCGAGGGTGCGGAAGAGGCGGCCGACGCAACAGCCGATGCTGCAGGAGATGCGGTGGACGCAAGCGGCGAGGCTGCTGATACTGCTGCGGACGTGGCAGCTGACGCAGCTGATGCAACAGCCGACGCGGCCGCTGATGCGGTAGACGCGACGGCCGATGCCGCCGAGGGTGCTGTGGATGTGGCGGCTGACGCTGCCGATGCAACGGCCGATGCGGCCGGAAACGCGGCAGACGCGACGGTCGATGCGGCAGAAGGCGCAGCAGATATGGCAGGGGATGCGGTAGACGCGACGGTCGATGCGGCGGAAGGCGCTGCGAGCATGGCAAGTGATGCAGTCGACGCAACGGTCGATGCAGCTGGCAACGCGGTAGACGCGACGGTCGATGCGGCAGAAGGCGCTGCGGATATGGCAGGCGACGCAGTTGACGCAACGGTCGATGCGGCTGAAGGCGCGGCGGATATGGCAGGTGACGCAGTTGACGCGACGGTCGATGCAGCTGGCAACGCGGTAGACGCGACGGTCGCTGCGGCCGGAACGGCTGCGACTGTTGCAGGCGACGCCCTCGACGCCTCGGTCGACGCGGCCGGAAATGCGGTTGACGCGACAGTCGACGCGGCCGGTTCGGCTGTGGATGCAGCTGGCGATGTTGTTGACGGTGCAGCGGATGAAGCTGGAGATGCTGCTGACGCAACGGCCGACGCTGCCGAAGGTGCAATGGACGCAACCGCTGACGCGGCCGAAGGTGCAGCGGATGAAGCTGCCGATGCAGCCGAAGGCGCAGCGGACGAGGCAACGGACGCTGCTGATGCGACGGCCGAAGCAGCGGAAGGCGCAGCTGATGAGGCGGCTGATGCGGCCGAAGGTGCTGCGGACGAAGCGGCTGATGCGGCTGACGCCACGGCCGATGCGGCGGAAGGCGCGGCTGATGAGGCGGCTGACGCAGTCGAAGGCGATCTGGCTGAAGGTGAGACCGACGCCGGTGCAAGCGACATCGCTGCAGAAATGGATGCTGAGGACGGCGATCCATCACTGGCAACAGGCGATGCAGATGCAGCGACTGATGAGGAAACTGTCGACGAAGCGGCAACTGACGAAGAGTCGGCGGAAGCTGAATCGACCGAAGAAACCTCGACTGAAGACGCGGGTACCGAAGATGCGATGACTGAGGAAGGTGATGCGGCTGGCGACGTTGCGGCTGAGGAAGCTGGCACGGACGAAGTCGCTACGGACGATGCTGCAACGGACGATGCTGCAACGGAAGACGCCGCAGAAGAAAGCCCGGCGGACACGGCAGCGTCGGAGGCCGCACCGTTCAGCCTGGCCGGTGTGAGCCGTCAGCTCGGTGGCGTATTCGGAACCACCTCAGCGGTACTGAGCGGTGTCACGAATGCCGAAACTGCCGAGAAGGCACTGCCACGACTGACCAGCGCCAGCGAATCGCTGAATGAATTGGCCGGGATGGTAGGCGAGGCACCGGAAGCGGCACGCGGCCCGCTGACTCGAGTCATCGACAACGGTCTTGCACGCGTCAAGCCGCTGGTCGATACCGTCATGACGCGTGACGGTGTCGGTACAGTACTGTCGCCAGTGCTCGAGCCGATGATGGAGACGCTCACAGGCTTGTCTTCACAGTAAGCCTGAGTCGAAAACCAGCGGAGCTGCCGCTGGTGTGAGAACTACCCGTCAGGTCAGACGATCGACCTGGCGGGTACTACGATGAAAAGTGACTCAGCTTCGACCGTACTCGTCACCCACCCGCACGATGTCATCCTCGCCGAGATAGGAGCCGGACTGCACCTCGATGAGTTCGAGGGGAATGGAGCCAGGGTTGTAGAGTCGATGCATGGTGCCGAGCGGTATGTAGGTAGATTCGTTCTCGCTCAACATGATGTCCTTGTCGCCGTTGGTGACGATGGCGGTACCGTGCACCACGACCCAGTGTTCGGAACGGTGGAAGTGCTTCTGCAGGGAAAGCTTCGCGCCGGGCTTGACGGTTATTCTCTTGACCTGGAATCGCGAGCCCATGTTCAGTGAATCGTAGTGACCCCACGGGCGATACACCGTGCGGTGCTCCGCCAGCTCCTTGCGATCGAGCTCGGCGAGCTTGCTGACCAGCGCCTTGATACCCTGTGAACTCGCCATGTCGGCAACCAGCACGGCATCCGGCGTCTCGACGATGCAGACATTCTCGAGACCATAGGCGGTGACCAGCCGGGATTCACTGCGAATGTAGGTGTTCGCGCATTCGGCTTGCACCACATCTCCCACTGATGCGTTGCCCCGCTCGTCCGCCGGCGTCGCCGCATGAACCGCGTCCCAGCTGCCAATGTCCGACCACTCGTGCTCGAAGGGTAGCACCACGGTGTTGGTGGCGCGTTCCATGACGGCATAGTCGACCGAAATATCGTCGCATGCCTCGAACGCCTTGCTCTCCAGGCGCACGAAATCGAGATCGGTTTCCGCGCCTGCGACGGCGAGCCGCGCCTGTTCGTGAATACCGGGCGCGAACTCGCGCAAAGTGTCGAGAAACACTTTCGCCGTGAAGACGAAGATGCCGGCGTTCCAGTAGACGTTCCCGCCGCTGATCAGTGAGGCAGCCGTCGCAGCATCCGGCTTTTCAATGAATTTGGTCACCGGCCGGGCAGCCTCGTTTGCAGGCTCTGCCGCAATGTAGCCGTAGCCTGTTTCGGGCCGCTTGGGTGTGATCCCCAGGGTGACCAGTTTCCCCTGGCGCGCCGCCTCCGCCGCCGAAACAAGGCTCGTACGGAACGCGGCATGATCGGGAATCAGGTGATCGGCCGGCATGACGAGCATGACTGCATTCTCGTCGCTGGCGGCAATCTGCCACGCGGCCGCCGCGATGGCCGGGGCTGTGTTTCGCGCCGCGGGCTCGAGCAGGATGGTGGCGTCGTCGACGCCGAGGGCCTGCAGCTGTTCGGCAACCAGAAAGCGCGTGCGCTCGTTGCAGACAAGCATTGGCGCTCGCGTGGCGGCACCGACGACGCGGCTGACGGTATCCTGCAGCAGCGTTCGCTCACCGCCGTCGAGGGCGAGAAACTGTTTCGGGTAGTCCGTTCTCGACAATGGCCAGAGTCTGCTTCCGGAACCTCCGGCGAGTACCACAGGACGGATATCGAGAGTCTGCTCTGCCATGCGTTTTTCACCGGCCCTGCGCGGGCGCTGTTGTCGGTCGGCGCGCATGTTCTCACGACATGCTGCACCGTTGCTACAGCGGCAGTTGTCTCTCCAACTTGATAGCCCGGGCCGGTCTCCGCAGCGCCCGATCGTAGTGGCGAACGCAGCGGCGAACGCAGGTCACTTTCTGATTGCAGAGTCGATTGCAGAGTCGATTGCAGGCCCGATGCGACGCGTCAGACCTGTGCGTGTCGCTCCATCGCAGCATCGATCGAATCGACGATCTGGTCGATCTCCCCGGTTCCGCAGATCAGCGCCGGCGACAGGCAAACGGTGTTGTTGAACCCGGCGAGGCTACGATTCGTTCGTCCGATGATGACGCCCTGCTCCATGCAGTCGGCCGCGATCTTCATCAGCATGCTCTCGTCCACCGGTTCCTTGCTTACCCGGTCTTTCACCAGCTCCATGCCGCAGAAGAGGCCTTTGCCACGCACATCGCCGATCGCCGCGTGGCGATTCTGCAGTCCGCGCAGTCGCTCGAGTAGATATTCGCCCATGTCGGTGACGTTCTGCAGCAGGTTTTCGTCCTCGATGATGCGCATCGTCTCCAATGCGGCGGCGGGCCCGGCAGCGCAGCCCCCGAAAGTGCTGATATCGCGGAAATAGTCCATCGTCGCGTCGCCATCCTGACGGAACCGGTCGAACACCTCTTCGGTGGTGACGGTACAGGCGATGGCGGCATAACCGCTCGCCACACCTTTGGCCAGGGTGACGATATCCGGCTTGATATCCCATTGCTGGTAGCCGAACCACTTGCCGGTACGGCCAAGCCCACAGACGACTTCGTCGATGTGCAGAAGGATGCCGTACTTCTTGCAGATTTCCTGAACCGTTTGCCAGTAGCCTTCGGGCGGCGTGATGACGCCGCCGCCGGCAGTCATCGGCTCGAGCACGATGGATCCGATCGTATCCGGATCCTCTCGCTGGATGATCTTCTCGTACTCCTGTGCGATCTTTACACCGTAGTTGCTGGTGTCGTCGAATTGCGCGCGATACTCACAGCAGTGCGGCACTTCGACAAAACCTGGAGTGAACGGCCCGTACTGCGCCTTGCGCTCATCCTGGCCACCACTGGACAGGGCCGTGATGGTCGTGCCGTGATAGTCGCGTTCGCGATAAAGGATCTTGTGCTTGCGGCCACCGTCGCGTGCCGCCAGCTGGCGAACGATCTTGTAGCCCTTCTCGTTAGCCTCCGAGCCCGAGTTCGAGTAATAGACTCGACTCATGCCCGGCATCTTCTCGAGCAGACGCTGCGCATACTTGATACCGGGTACATTGCCCGCCGAGCCCGCGAAATAGCACATTTCGACCAGTTGATCGCGAACCGCGTCGGCAATGCTTTCCCGACCGTAGCCGACGTTGACAGTCCAGACAGCACCGGACACGGCGTCGAGATGCTCCTTGCCATGCTGGTCCCAGACCTTCATGCCCTCACCGCGCACGATGACCAGCGGGTCTTTGCCTTCAGTCAGCGGCTTGTGCGGCGTCAGGTGATGCCAGACATGTTCCCGATCGATTTCAACCAGCTCGGCGATATCGATGTTCCGGTCGGCGGCCTTGTTCATGATTCGGCACTCCGTTCGGCGTAAGGGACGCCGTGACAATGCTTGTTCCCGGGCGCAATCGTCGCGATCGGGGACGCGGATGTTCAGTTGCACTCTTCGCGAGACTATGGGATACACGACTGCATCGCAAACAGAGCCAGTCCGCCTCGACTACTGATGCCAGCTTCATCTTCAATGATCGCCCCGCGATGACACCGCTCGGGCTCGGCGCCATCGAAGGCACCATAGGGCATGGACTCAAGAGGCCGGAATGTGTTCTGACGCACGTGTCGGGCCTTCTTTTCGTGCCGGACTGGCACGGCAACGGTGGGGTGGCAGTCATTCGGCCAGACGGCTCTGTCATCCGCATCGAGTGTTCCGGAATGTGCCTTCGTCCCAACGGCATCGCTCTGGAAGACGGCGGCACCTTTCTGCTCGCCCACCTCGGCGACACCAGGGGCGGCATCTATCGATTGCATGCTGACGGCGCTGTCGACTGTGTTGTCGATCGTGTGAACGGCAAGCCGATGCCGCCGGCGAACTTTGTCGTCGTCGATGCGCAAGGACGCCTCTGGATCACTGTCAGCACTACCGTCAGACCCCGCGCTGACGACTATCGCGCGACTGCCTGTAGCGGGTTCATTGCGGTGGCCGAACCGGGCGACACGAGCGCGCGCATCGTCGCAGACGGGCTTGGTTATGCGAATGAATGTGTCGTCGACTCCGCCGCAAAGCGAGTCTTCGTCAACGAGACCTTTGCGCGACGCTTGACGGGCTTTCACCTTGCCGACGACGGCTCACTCCACGATCGGTCGCTTGTCACCACCTTCGGCACCGGTATCTATCCCGACGGGCTGGCACTCGACGCGGCAGGCGGACTGCTCGTTACCAGCATTGTCAGCAATCGTGTCTTGCGCGTGGATCCAGAGGGTCAGGTGACGACACTCCTCGATGACAGTGACGACGCACACGTTGCCTGGGCGGAGGCGGCCTACCAATCGGACGCACTCGGTCGTCCGCATCTCGATACGGCAAAGAGTCGTTGCCTGAAGAACGTCTCGAACCTTGCCTTCGGGGGCGACGACATGCGTAGCGCCTGGCTCGGCAACCTCCTCGGCGATAGCCTTCCCTGGGTGCGACTCGACGTTCCGGGTGTTCCGATGACCCACCATGGCGTCGCACTTGGCCTGCTGGCGGATTCATGCGCGCTGGCGGACCTGCCACGCTGAGCGTAACCTGGCCACCCTTGATCGCCCCCCCAATGCGACCGCCCTCACCGCTTTGCCGGGAGAGTATCCTTGTGGCCATGTCGAACCCTTCTGAGAAACCGGTCGCGGCCTCGTTAGAACGCCCGGCTGTCGCCCGTGTCGACGTCGCTTCGATGCTGCGTGGTCATGGCGCTCGAGCGCGCGCGGGGCAACCCGAACCCGTCGCCCGGATCGAGAAACGACTGCGTCGAGCCGTCGGCCAGGCTGTGACCGAATTCAACATGGTCGATCCGGGCGATCATGTGATGGTATGCCTGTCCGGCGGCAAGGACAGCTATGCCATGCTGGATCTGCTCTTGCACCTGCAACGTGTCGCGCCGATCGACTTCACGCTTGTCGCGGTCAATCTCGATCAGAAGCAACCCGGTTTTCCGGCAGAGATATTGCCCGACTACCTGACTCGACTGGGCGTCGAACATCGCATCGTCGAGGAAGATACCTACTCGATCGTGCGCGAGCATATCCCGGAGGGTCAGACAACCTGTGGTCTCTGTTCGCGATTGCGACGCGGCATTCTGTACCGGGTTGCCGAAGAAGTCGGCGCAACCCGCATCGCGCTTGGTCATCATGCCGACGACCGGCTGGAAACCTTGCTGCTCAATCTCTTTCACGGCGGCTCCATCAAGAGCATGCCACCCAAGCTGCATGCTGACGATGGTCGGAACACGGTCATTCGACCGCTCACGCATTGCCGTGAGCGCGACCTCGTCGCCTACGCTGCACACCAGCGCTACCCGATCATCCCCTGTGATCTCTGCGGCTCGCAGCCGAACCTGCAACGCCAGGCCATGAAGACGCTGATCAGCGGATGGGAGCGCGATGACCCGTCACGAATAGCCTCGATGTTGACGGCCATCGGTCACGTCGTGCCGTCACATCTTGCCGACAAGCGCCTGTTCGACTTCGATGCCAACAGGCGCGTGGCCGCCGATAGCTGACGCAGCCAACGGCTTCTGTGTATTGCTTCCCGCGTGACCCCCAAACTGTGCGAACGCTCGTGATATTTCATTGCGAGTGTACTAACGCCCGTCCTGCATGCTAATTTTTAGCGGTCGATGACTTGTGAGTGCATGACATGACGATTTTTCCCGGCCGTATTCTTCTGGCGGCGTTCATCGTCGCTGGGCATGTCATACCGGCGTCTGCGCAGGTGAATGACGTGCCCCCGAGCACACCCTCGAATCTGCAGGCAAATGTCTATGGAACCAGCTCGGTGGGCATTCGTTGGGGTCGCTCCGTCGATGACCGTGGCGCTGTCCGTGGGTACGAAATCACACGCAATGGTGCTGTGCTTGGCATTCGTGATGCACTCAGCCTCGTCGACAATGACGTTGTTCCGGGCACACGCTACGAATACAAGGTAGCCGCCGTCGACTCGGCGAATCAGCGATCAGCCCCTGCTCGCGTCGTCCTGACGACACGCGATGCTCGCCCGATAACGGTCGATGGCCTTCGCGTACAGGTCTACTCGGCGACCGCTGTCGGTCTCGCCTGGACACGGGCCGAGGCAGTCGGTACGCGATACGAGATCAGACGCGATGGCAATACCGTTGCCCTGACCGATGGCACGAGCTACATCGACCAGACGCTCGACACTCGCCGTCGCTATCTGTTCGAGGTCATTGCCGTCAATCGACAGGGTGAACGCGCGACTTCCGCACGCATCTTCGTCGATACAAGAGCGGGTACGACGAATCCGGGTGGGCCCGACGATCCGGTAGATCCGGTAGATCCGGCAGATCCGGGAGAGCCGGTAGATCCGGGAGAGCCGACACCGCCCGTCGACGACAATCCGTTCGCGTCACCCGATCCGAACGGTACGTCCATCATCAGCTTTCTCGGCTACGAAGACGCACGCGAGACGGCGGACGATCTGGTCACGACGGCCTACCTCTACCTTTACTACAACACCGACTTCGGCGATCTGCTGGATCTTGATCCGGCTCGACCGGATGTTCGTACCTGCCCGGGGGGCGGCACCGTAGCGGGCACGTGGGAAGGGCCCTTTCGCGTCGCTGCCGTGTTCAACTCTTGCGGTGTAGGTGGACGCACCTTCGACGGAGGTCTGAACCGACTGCTGGACTTCGCCGTGTTCGGAGGCGGTAGCGCGCAGACCGAAACCGTGGTTTTTGATGGCCTGCGAATCGATGGGGCTGAGCGAGGCGTCCTGAACGTGAAGGGCGTGGGCGCTCGCAGGGACTCGAGCGTGGCGAATCCCGCCTGCGAGGGAGCGCCAACGGTGACGCGCGCCTTCAACAGCGAGATCGCGGCCGCAACGCTCGCCTCAGAGGGCAATCTGCTGACGATCGATTCGGCCGACTGGACTCAGACGATCATTGACGAGCCCGTCGTCACGCCGCCTTCTGCCGACGCCGGACAAACGGCCGCCACCTGTCGTCCGACCCGTTCCATCACGTTCGAAGGCAGCACTCTCGTTTCATCGCGGCAACCTGACACGTCGAATCTGACGATCACCAAGCGCGGCGACATCCTGCGTGATCCGGCAAATGTGTCGCAAGCCGACGCCTTGTCCAGTGCCCGGCTGGACGCCGATGGTTCCGCTGGCTTGTCGCTGCGGGTGACGGCAACGTCGGATGCGGCGGGCGAAGCCCGGGTGGATATCGTCAGTGACGGCGTTTCGGTCTCGTTCAGCGACGACTACCGCTTCGATGCGCGTGACGATATCCCGACTATCCTTGGCGACTGAGTGGGCCTTGGCGATCGAGTGGGTCCGCCTACCAGGGAAGCTCCTCGCCATCCCAGGCGATGAAGCGTCCGCTGTCGCCTGCGTGCAATTCATCCAGTCGCGCGAGCAACAGGCCTGCCGTCTTTTCAGGGGGGAACAGTTTCCCCTCGGGCACGTTCTTCTGGAACGGCGCTGACAGGCTTGTTGCCGTGGTACCGGGATGCAGTGCCACCACGCGGATGTTCCTGGCCGTTCGCCGCCATTCGATGGACAGGCACTTGAGCGACATGTTGAGGGCGGCTTTCGACGCCCGGTAGCTGTACCAGCCGCCCAGCCGATTGTCGGCGATGCTGCCGACGCGCGCCGATATCGTCGCGAACACGCCCTGTTCGCTATTGCAGAGTGCACGTTGCGCGTATTTGCCGAGCAGCAGTGTCGGCACACAATTGATGCGCATGCTACGTTCGAAATGCGTTGTCGAGAACTGGCTGATCGATTTCTCCGGGCCGTGTTCGGCATCGTGAAGCATGCCGACACAGTTGATGAGCCAGTCGATCTCGCCGATTTCCTCCATGAAGCGGGCGACTGCGCTCTCATCGGTCGCGTCGAGCGCATGGCGAACCAGCTTTACCTCGCTGCCGAACGTCGAGACGCTGGCCAATGCACCGGCCAGCGGCGAGCGATGATGCGTCGCATGCAGCTCTTCGACATCACCGCGCGTTGCAAGCGCGTCAACCAGCGCCGCACCGATACCGCCACTCGCGCCGACAACGGCAACACGCTTCATCAGCCGGTCAGATTCTCAGCGAATCGAGTCATAAGCCTTCGTGAAACCTTTCAGGGAAATGTTGCTGGACACTTCACCCTGATTGGCTGCGAAGACGGTGATCTTCGCGACGCTGCCGCGCTTGAGACGCTTGATGAGTTCGTCGGCCACCGGCTCGCGCACCAGACAACCCTGCTCGGTACAGATCTGGAAGGCCGCCGCTTCGTCCCGTCCCTGGTCAATCTTCATCGTCAATCCCTCGGTCAATACCACGCCTAGGGGGGTTATCACATCGAGCACCGCGACAGCAGTCGTCTCGTTGACCTCGAGCGGCTCGTCAAGCTGACGAATGACCATCTCGAGCACGGGTGTTCCGGTTGAGTCGTTGCCGATCTGCGCCATGGCACAGCCACCTTCAGCCTCCGAACCACAGGCCACCTCCCAGTCACCGTGGGCGGTCCGCTCGCCGCTGCCGAGACCGACGGTACCGCCACTGGCCGAAGTTTCCGGCGCGGGTTCGCTCGAGGGTGCCGTGGCCGCCGGGGTCTCGGCCGCGGGACTGTCGGCGGGTCCTGCGCCGAGATCGAGCGTCGGCTCTGGCGCTTCTTCACCAAGCTTGAGTCCGCTGGATTGCGCCAGCACGGGGCCATTCGCGACAAGCGCAATGCACAGTATGCAAAAGCCCGTCAGCCTGGCAAGCGGGCCACGGACCGCGGCTGGGGTTGGTTCGAATCGTTGATTCACGACAGGTGCTCGGCTAGTGACATGAGAGGAGACGACAAATACGCGCCGCTGAGGGACGCAGGCGCTCGCCCGGATGGCGTGACAGCATGCAGAAACATGACGGGAGTTTAGGTATGCGTCCCGATGCTCGCAACACGCCGCCTGTGACGCACTGCTAAGCTCGCAGTTCCCTGACGTGTACATGACCGAACGATGATCAGCCTCGAGTCGGACGACTGGCGTCTATGGATCTCCCCTGAGAACGGTGCCAGCTGGATGGCCTGCGAGATCCGGCGCGGTGCTGAATGGTTGTCACTGATGCCGGATTGTCGAGGTGACGACGCGCCACTTGGCGCCGCCAGTTTCTGCCTCGCACCGTACAGCAATCGTATCCGCGATGGTCATTTCGTGTACGCGGGAGATGCCATACAGCTTGATGATGCGCAGAAACATGCCATTCACGGAGCCGTGCGCAAACTCCCCTGGCGAACTGTCTCGTCTTCCGTCGATGCTGCAGTCTGCCGAATCGACTCGCGCGAGCACGAATCGTTCAACTGGCCCTGGCCGATGATCACGACAATGGACACGCGCCTTGCATCGAACTCGCTGACCAGCACGCTGACGATCGAGAACGCTTCATCACGGCCCATGCCCGCGGGACTTGGCTGGCACCCCTATTTCACGCGAACGATCGCAGGAGCGTCGCCCACGCTACTGCTGCCGGTCGATGGGGTCTTTCCGGATGCCTCGGCCGATGGACTTCCGGATGGACCTGCGGTCGAACTGCCCAGCGAGTTCGACTATCGCGAGGCGCGACCGATCGCGCCGGACATTCACGTCGATCACTGCATGAGCGGCTTCTCGGGACAAGCCCGGATCGCCTGGCCGGATGCGGGCTTTGCCATCGACATGCAGACCAGCGAGCCTTGTCGGTTCGCGATTCTCTACCACCCGCTCGGCGAGTCCTGCTTCGCTCTCGAACCCGTCACCAACGTCAATGACGCTTTCAATCTCGAACCCCGGGGCATCGATGCCGGACTTCGGGAGATCGCACCGGGCGGGACTCTCTCGGCGACCATGACGCTCATGCTGGACTTGCTCTGAGCTCGACTTCACGGCGCGACTCGCCGGGAAACAAGGCTTACGCCCAGCGGGCCTCGTGTCGTCTCGACAGCAAAGATGTCCGCCCCGCGTTGCACGCTCAGCTGCACGGATTCACCTCGCGCACCCGTGCGCGTTGCCGCCTGCAGATCAGAGCGGCGAAAGATGCGTTCACCTGCATAGCTCAGGATGGCATCGCCCGGGGCCAGACCTGCAAATTCAGCCGCTGACCCACCGATGATCGAACCGATGGCAACCCGGTTGGGACCACCGCGTTCAAACAGGTAACGATCGTAGGCTTCCTCGCCGAGCTCCGCTCGAAGATCCGGTTCAGTGCTCTGCAATTCGTTCAGTCGAGTTTCGAACTGATCGGAGTCGCGCCAACCTTCACGTGTCGCCTGATCGATCAACTCGAGTCGTGCCAGCTCGAAGCGATCTCGACGCTGGCCTATGTCCTCGATGGACTGCGGATCTACCCCGACTGCCGCCAGACTGGCACGTACATCGCTGTCGCGAGCCTCCCGCTGCTGTTCGAAATCGTCAATGTCACCATTCGTCGGCACATACACCGCCGGGAGCTCTTCGATATCAGCCATCGACGCGGCGTCCGACAAACGCGCGTTCAGGTCGCGCTCGATTCTTTCCAGGCTCTGGATTCGCTCGATCAGCTCCGTCAGCTCGACGTCCAGCAGTTCGCAGCGCTTGTTGATCTCGACAACCGACTGCGCAATCTGCGAGCGCTCGTCGGACGCAGCCTGGAGGGCGGAGGTCACGTCCTTCATGCTTGCCTGCTTCACGTCCCCCGGCCCCGCGTTCGCGTCGGGCATCACTTCGCCGCTGGTGAGCGCTACATTTTCGGCCGATCTGGAATCGACTTCGTGGTGCTTCACATGAATCAAGACGGCCATTGCCGAGACCAGTCCGCCAAGCATGGCAGTGATCAGTGCGAGGATGAGCGTCATCCTGAGTCCAGGCGAACGGGTAGTGGCGGAAGGGGACATGTCGGACATCGGCATTGCTTGGATACACTATTCTGTACGAGCACCCGATGGCCATGGTTCGACCGGCTGGCAGGCACGATCGAATCTTCTGATTGCCTTTTGAGGGCGAAAAAGCGCCGATCAAGCTGCCTCAGCGGCTTGTATATCCACTTTTCTACTTTAAAAACAAGTGCTTACCGTGGTCCGACCCCAGCCTCTGATCTTTGCGCACCGGGGGAGTTCTTTGCTGGCTCCGGAGAATACGCGGGTGGCGTTCGAGCTTGCGTTGGGGTTCGGGGCGGATGTGCTCGAGACGGATGTGCGTCTGAGTGGGGATGGTGTGGTCTTCGTGACGCATGATGCGCGCCTCGAACGCACGACGAACGGGCGGGGCCGGGTGCGTGATCATGCTGCGGCCCATCTCGAGACGCTGGATGCGGGTTACCGCTTTGTCGGCCCTGACGGCCATGCGTCGCGGGATCAAGGGGTGCGACTGTTGACCCTGGGTGCCTTGCTCGAGGACTTTCCCGATGCTCGTGTGAATGTCGATATCAAGGATGACGACGCAGCGGCGGCGCAGGCGGTCGCCGCAACTGTCGCGGCACACTCGGCCGAGGCGCGGGTCACGGTCGGCAGCTTTCATTCGAAAACGCTACGGCTGTTTCGTCAGCTGGCGCCAGCGGTCGCGACGGCAGCGACCCGCGAGGAGGTGGCTCGCTTGTATTTCGGCAGGTTCGCGCCGGGCCGCACTCAGCCGCGATCACCCGCCTCCCCGGGTACTTCAGACCCGTTCCAATGGCTGCAGATACCGACCGCCTGGCTTGGTCTGCCGCTTGCCACGGAGGCGTTCATACGCCATCTGCAGGCTCGGAACTTGCGGGTTGCCTACTGGACGATCAACGAAGCCGAGCCGATGCGGCGCTTGTTCGGCCTCGGCATCGACGCTCTGGTGACCGATCGGCCGGACATCGCGCGTGCGGTGCTGCGTGGATGATCTAGGCAGCCAGTTCTTCGCAGCCGAGCGATGCGGCGAAGAGACCGAGGAGGGAGAGTTCGGCCTGTGCGATATGGCCGTCCGCTTCCATGATCTCTCGACAATGCTGCACGAAAGCCCGTCGAATCGGCTTGGGCTGTACGTACAAGGTCTGGAACGCTTTTTCGAGCTCGCTGACGATACCTTGCTCGCGCTTCGAGCGGCGTGGCATCGGTGTCTGGGTGTAGCACTTCAGCACGCGCGCGAACTCGCGCTCCAGCACCGTCTCGGAGGCCCCGGAACTCTCCACCATGAGTGACAGCAGCAGCGCGAATTCATCGCCCATCGCGTCGAAGGCCTTGATCTGTCGACCATCGGCAAGACTTCGATCGCTATTGGCAATGTTCTCGAGCAAGGGAAATTCGACATCGAGCTTGCGACGCACCAGTTGCAAGGTGGAGTAGCCAGCCAGATCGAGTTCACCCCGTGATTCGAGCAATTTCTCGAGTTTCACGAGCAAGCGCAGACGGTTGTCCGGATTGACCGTTTCCCGCAAGACGCTGCTGGCGTGTTCGATGATGTGGAGTCGATCGGCGACGAGCTCGCCCTTCATGTCGGCAAGGATCGATTCCACCCGGGAAGCCAGATGCTGATCGAAGGTGAAGGTCATCGCGCCGAGAAAATCACGTCGCTTGATGGCGTCGCCCGGCGCGAAAATCGCGCACAAGGCACCGAGGCAATGCGCAGGATCGGGCAGCATCAGGAGAATTCGATCGGAAATGCCGCTGCCGTTCACATCTGCCGAGGTGGCGGCAGTCTGGTCGGCGAACGGCAGCAATCTCGATCCGCCTTCCGGCATATTGGTGGCACCGCCGGAACCGGCTGTCGCGACCGCTGCGGTAGCGTCTTCGGGTTTGCTTGCGCGACGCTTGCGAAGCTTGATGTCGATATGCGGATCGATCGCATCGATTCGCGCCTGCAGCGGCGGATGGCTCGCGAGCAGGCGTCGATACCAGGGTCGATCCTGGCCGTTCTGGAAACACAGGTGGGCCACTTCTTCTATTCGGTGTGAATGCAGGGCGGTTGTCTCGTGGGCATCGCGAATGACCACGAGCGCGGCGGCGAGTGCGAACGGTTGGCGAACGTACTGGACAGCGGTCGCGTCGGCGAGAAACTCGCGTTGCCTCGATACTGCGGCACGAATGATGCCGCCGATGAACACGCCGATGCTGCCGAGTGCCCGCAGCACGAAGCCGATGATCAGGAGCGGTATGAAGCGGTGTCGGATTCCGTCTCCATGCCGGTCACCAATGACCAGGCGTCCGACCTCGTCCAGTGCCGCGAGTCCGCTCATGACCATCATCAGGCGCATGTTGAGCGGCAGATCCCCTTGCATGACATGTGCGATCTCGTGCGCGACGACCGCGCGGAGCTCATTGCGATCGAGCGCGTCGAGCGCGCCCTCGGTCAGGACCAGGGTCGCGACATCGTCTCGTGCACTGGCAACGACGAAGGCATTGATGGCGCTCTCGCGCCTGAGGAGAAATACCTGTGGTGAACGGCAGCCCGACGCGATCGCGACTTCGGCGATGACATTGCGAAGCACGTCGATGCGCTCGTCACGATGATCGCCGCCGAGTTCGACCGCGCCGAATCGCCGTGCGAGTGCTGCGCCGCCTGCACGAACATCCAGCCAGCGAAAGAACGCCCCGAACACCACCGTGCTCCAGACGAGTCCGATAAGCACTTTTGCCGGAACACTCGGCGACGAGAGATCCGGTGACTCGCCGAGCAGCACGCCAACGCCGCTGACCACCAGATGCACGGCCAGCGCCGTCACCAGCATGGCGAGCACAAAGCCGCCGATCAGCCAGCGTGAGCCTTGCCTCACGGCGTTCTGTCTGCCGAAGAAGTCCACCGGGATCGCTATTCGCCGGGAGTTCCGGGAAACGCCACGCTCATGCGAACGAGACGTCTACCTTGCGGCGCATGGATTCGTCCTCGAGCTCGAAGGGAGCGCCTTCGGAGAAGCGGAACAGGCCGGCAATCAGGACTGCCGGAAACTGCTCGCGCTCCGTGTTGTAACGCATGATCGCGTCGCTGTAGGCCTGTCGGGAGAAACCGACACGATTCTCGGTGTGAGCCAGCTCTTCGTGCAATTCACTGAGGCGCTGATCTGCCTTGAGTTCCGGATAGGCTTCCATCACCACATTGAGTCGCCCCATGGCAGAGCCGAGCAGGCCTTCCGCCGAGGCCAGCGCACCCAGTGCAGGCGCACTGCCGGGTGAAGCGGCGGCATCCTGACGCCGTGACTCGGCGGTGTTGCGAGCCTCGGTGACGGCCTGCAAGGTCTCGCTTTCGTGAGACAGGTACACGCGTGCCGTCTCGACCAGGTTGGGAATCAGTTCGTGCCGTCTCTGCAGCTGTACATCGATCTGCGAAAGCGCATTCAGGTGACGGTTCCTGAGCGCGACGAGTTTGTTGTAGTAGACGGCGACGACCACGACAAGTGCCACCAGCACGATGATCAGCAGGGTCTGCGTTGACATGTCTGACTCCCGAATTCAGTTGCGAACAGATCGGCGAGCGAGCGCCTCGCTTTACCGACAATGGCGCCGAGCGTGGCCGAATCCGCAATCCTTCAACCAGGGAGTGTCGCGATCGCCACTTCTCGCTGGGTATCGGGAAGCAATGACAATGCCTTCGCCTCTGCTTTCGATTTCCGGGTTGCCAGATCGTCAAGGAGCAGGCCGCGCCGATAGTCACGACTGGCTGCCGACACGTTGAGCGATCCGGTCTCCTCGAAAAGGCCGTGAGGGGCGCTCGGAACATAGACATCCGGCACGATGCCGCGTGCATGAATCGGCACACCATCGGGCGTTGCGAACGTTGCAATGGTGGTTCTGATCGCGCCGCCCAGCGGGGCCTGCAAGGGATAGACCTTCTGGATCAGGCCCTTGCCCCAGGTCGGCGCCCCGACGATGCGCGCACGAGCGGACAATTGCAGGGCTCCGGCGACGATTTCGGCCGACGACATGCTGCGCTCGTTGACCAGCACGACCAGCGGCTGATCGGTCACGACGTCGCCTTCGCGTGGCAACTCGAGCACCTTGGCACCGCGACGTTGCTCGCAGTAGACCACCGGCAGATCGCCGAACATCGACGTCACCGCACGGGCCGCTCGCGTCGAGCCGCCCGGATTGTCGCGAAGATCGAGAATGATTCCCGCCACCTTGTCGCGCGCGAACGCCCGCACGAAGGTCGCCACTCGCTGATGGGTATCGGTTCCGAACCGGCTGATCCGGACATAGCCGATACGTCCGTCGGCGAGCATCTCGCGACGCGCGTAGTGCAGTTCGACCGTGCGACGGGTGACGTCGACGCGATGCGGCTTGTCGCGACCTGCACGCTGCACCGAGAGAGCGGCCGTCGACCCTTCCGGTCCTGTCAGCTGCTCGCGCGCAGCGCTCGAACCCGCCCCCCGGAGATCGACACCGTCAACGGCTTTCAGCTGGTCGCCGGGATGAATATCTGCGCCTCCCAGCGGTCCGCCGAGAAGGACACCGAGCACTCGCGGATAGGCATCGCTGAATGCCCTGAACTTCAATCCGACACCGACGAGGTCACCCCGTCGGCGTCGTGCGTAGGCGTCGTGACCGCGCGGATCGATGTAGTTGGCGTAGGGGTCTCGATACGCGCGCAGCGTCTCGCGGAGAATCTCGCGCACCGACTCACTCGCTGCCATAAGCCCGGACTTCTGCCCAGACTTATAGCGGATGTTCTGGCGGGTGACGTCGTCGATACGCGCGAAAAGATCGGCAAGTGCAAGCGGCGGCACGACGGCGAACAGGGACAACTGGGTCTCGTCGATGAGGCCGAGGGCACGCCGGCCCTCCTCCCGCAGCGCTTGTCGGTCAGCGTTGTCCGGATGCCCGCTTTCGTCAGGATCGCCGTCACCGTCGCTGTCAGCATCACCTGTCAGGTCGTCTCCCCGGTAGCCAGCGGGATCGTCGGCCAGATCGCCGGGTCGCTCACCCACTCGTCGCGAGCTCGAACTGATCGAACGCATCTCCCGAGAGCTTGTAGGCCTTGCCGAAACCCATGACGAATTGACCCGCATGCGGGCGCAGGCGAAACAGCACAAAGTCCGGTAGTTGCCTGAGCAGGCCGATCATCTTGCCGTGACGCGCCTGAAAGGCGTCGAGGAGTGATTCGTAACGAGCATCTGCAGGCGCTATGGCAGTGGCATGGCAACGATAGCTGACCCGTGTGCGGGCGAAGATCTGCGTCGCCTCGGCTTCGTCGGCAATGAGCATGACCGAGGCCTTGCCGTTGTCGAGCAGATCGCGCGTATGCACGGCCAGTCGGCTGACGAAAACCAGGATATCGGCCTCGTCGAAGAGATGTGGCGTGTAGCCGATGTGCGGCTCGCCGTCCGCCCCGACCGTTGCGAGCTGGACCGTATTCATCGTGCCTCGCAAGGCAGCCAGAGCCGCGCCCGCGTCGCTTTTCACAGCACCACTCATGGCGCCAGCTTGCGGCCATGGGTGGTGCTTCGCGAGCGATACTCGGGCATCTGAAACCTCCTGATTGCACTGTTAGTGTAAGAGAAGCGGCGGCGGGTCCGCCAGCAAAACGACATCTCGATACCGATGAAACTTTCGATCCGATGTGCGACGCTTGACGATGATGAGGCGCTCGTCAGGCTATGGCAGCGCTGTGAACTGACTCGCCCCTGGAACGATCCGCGTCGCGACATCGCGCGTCGCCTCGCCATCGAGGACGATCTTTTTCTTGTCGGCAACGTCGTCGGCAACGCAGCTGCCAGGGAGACTGCACCGCTCATCGCGTCCACCCCGATCGTCGCCTCGGCCATGGGGGGCTACGATGGTCATCGGGGTTGGGTGTACTACGTCGCGGTCGACCCTCTACACCGTAGTCAAGGTTACGCAGCGCACCTCATGCGCACGCTCGAGGAGCGCTTGCGCGCCCGTGGCTGCGCGAAGCTCAACCTGCAAGTACGCACGGACAACGCCGCAGCGGTCGCGTTCTACCGACGCCTCGGCTATGCGGTAGATGAGACTGCGAGCCTCGGCAAGCGGCTGATTGCCGACGACTGATGGATCAACCGCGAGCCAGCGCGGGCAGGTCTCCGACCAGACCCATGGCGCGCTTCATGACGAGGGTCTTGATGGGACCGCCCTTGTCGGCGGCGTCGAGTGCCAGACTTCGCAACAGGCGAACGGGCGCAGGTTGTGGACCGAATGCGCGGTGAAAGCCATCGAGAACAGCGATCATCAGTGCGTTCTCGCCACGTCGCCACCGTTCGTAACGACGTAGCGTGCGGACAGAACCGATATCACGACCGGCCCGATCGGCAGCGACGATGACCTCGGCGAGGCAGGCTGCGTCCAGCATGCCGAGGTTGACGCCCTGACCGGCCAACGGATGCACGGTATGAGCAGCATCGCCGATCAGGGCGACGCGGGCGTCGATGTACTGACCTGCATGTGCACGCGCGATCGGAAAACTGGCCCGCTCGATCACGCGCTCGATGCCACCGAGTTCGGCCGGAAAGGTCACCTCCATCTCGTGCGCAAAGGCTTCGTCGCCGAGTGCCTTCAAGCGCGCGATCTCGTTCGGCTCGTGATACCAGACCATCGATGCGCGTTGTCCGGACAGTGGCAGGAATGCCTGCGGGCCTTCAGGTACGAAACGCTGCCAGGTGATCGACTGCTGCGGCCGGCGCGTCGCGATCGTCGCGACCAGTGCATGTTGGCCGTAAGGCTCCTTGACGTGGTTGAACCCGGCAAGCTGCCGAACGGCAGAACCCGCCCCGTCGGCACCGACCAGCAAGCGTGTTTGCAATTCCTCGCCATCGTCGAGTGTGACCCGGGTTTCCTCCTCGTCCACCTGGAAGGACTGCAGACGCGAAGGACACATGACGGTGACGTTCGGCAGCTGCTCCAGCCGCTCGAGCAAGGCCAGCTGCACGACGCGATTCTCGACGATATGCCCCAGCGCTTTCGCATCGATATCGGCCGCCTCGAATACGGTGCCCGCGGCTCGCCCTGAACGGGTGTCGTCATCCGACCAGACCCGCATCGTGCGATAGGGGCAGGCACGTCGCTCGACGACGCCTTGCCAGGCTCCGACCTGGCGGAACATGCGCTCGGTGGCAATGCTCAGGGCAGACACCCGAATCGCATATTCGGGGTTCGATCCCGGCTCGAACGGAGGTGGCTCATCGCTCTCGAGGACACAGACCGCGAGTGCACTGTCCGCAGCCAGCGCGGCGGCCAGCATGCCGCCCGTCATGCCGCCGCCGGCGACGATGACGTCGAAACGCGTGGCGCTTGCGAGACGCTCGCCGCTTGATCCACTTGTTTCCATCGACGATTTCAGTTCAGGTGATTGATCCTTTGCCATCCGTTCTGACCGCGCATCACCTCGAAAGTTGGCCAGAAATTGTATTCCGGTTCCACTGTCACTATCTGCCGCCGGCCACTCATCGAGACGACCGTGAGGCGGGTGATCTCGTCCTGCTCCCGAGATGCCACGCGTGCGAGAAAATCGTCGAGATCGACGACCGGTTCGCCATCGACGGCCACGACGAAACGATTTCGCCACAGACCATCCCACATTGCCGGCGAGCCGTCGACCGTATCGGCGATGTAGACACCGGCCACGTCCACACCCTTCTGTACCGCGATCTCGCCATGCGCCTCCTGGAAGTAGGCACCGCCCCAGCTGACGAGCCGCTCGGTGCCCAGTACATCTCGAGCTTTCGGGGTCACCTCGAGCTCGACGATGGCATGATCACGAAGTACGGTGATCGAGACCGAATCACGCTGTGCCCGACGTTCGGCAGCGAACAGATCGGCGACCAGCTCGCCGTCGATGGCGAGCAGTACATCACCGGTCTCGAACGCATCCCCCTCTGCTGCCGTGGGCGCAGCCTCTGTCGGCGCGGCGCGACCGGGCACGACTTGCGTTACGTACAGCACACGTCGCGAACTCGCGTCGAGCGCGCCATAGCGTTCGAGCCAGTCATCCGGAAGTCCGAGCCTGCGGGCTTCTGCGAGCGGGCGATAATCGAGCATCACGCCGAGCGACCGATAGTGCTCACCCGATCGGTACAGGGCGAGCGCTTCGCTGACCACACCGATCGGCAAGGCCCACTCACCCTGCCTGATCTCACGATCCTCTTCATAGGCGAAACTGGTGTACAGCGCATGCACGATGCCATCTGTGTCGACCAACGGCCCACCCAGTGACGGTGGCATGTTCGGCACGCCGAATACATCGAATGAGGTCTGCTGGAAACGAGGCAACCCGGGTGCTGAAAATCCGATCGTGAGCCGGCTCATCTCGTTGACGGTGGTACGTCTGAAGGTGCCATCGTCGCGCATGCCGATCATGGTCAGGGCATTCGACGAATTCCCGGACAAATGGCCAGGGGCATCGGCGCTTTCGCCCAGACGGTCACTTTGCTCGTCGGCAAGCTCGAGACTCGGCGGTTGTGACTTGCCAAGATCGCTCGGGTCATAGCGGAGCAGCGCGATGTTGTGTCGAGGATGCAGAAACACCACCTGTGCATCGACGTCATGCGACCCGAAGAAGGTCAGTTCGGTATCACCGAGACCGATCGGAACCGTGTTGCGATCAACCGCCACGATACCGGCAATGGCATCGACAACGATTCCCGAACCGCTGAAATGACGGGCATACACGTTGTCCGCTGGATACGGGACATGAAACTCGACCCGAACGATGCCGGGCGCCACGCGCTGCATCAAGGCATCGTCAAAGCTCGGCAGACGGGCCGTTCCAGGCGTCGAACCGGGTGACGATGACGGTAGGTCGATCGCCTCGCACTCCCAGAAGCGCACGTCGTCGACGCGAGCGCATTCACGGTGACCGAACCAGCGATTGTCGATACCGAACTGAGCGACAGCGGGTGTGAACTCGCGTCCGGGCACGATGTAGCGGATCCGCATCCGGGAAGGATCGCTGGCGGCGCGAACGGCGGCGAGAAAATCGTCCAGATCGTCGACGTCCTCGCCGTCGAGGGACAGCACGACCGCACCTTGCGGTACTTTCGCACGGGTGAAGAAGTAGCCCGATCGCATGACGACGACACCACGCTGAGCACGATTCATTGCCCGCGCATGCTGGATCGACATGTCCTGGAGGACGGCGTCGCCAAGTTCGACCAAACGGCTCGGTGCCAAGGCATGCAGATCGGCCACGTCGAGTGACACCTGCTGGTGAGCACCTTGACGGATGATGCCGACGTCGAGGGTGTTGCCGAGACTCTCGTCGAGCATGGCTTCGAGCGCCACGAAATCGGCGACGATCGCGGTGTCGATATCGACCAGGATGTCGCCTTCCTCGAGCACGCCGTCTGCCACGCCACCGGGAATGATCTGCTGCACAACCAGCAGACCGTTGACCGACTCGCTGGACGCACGCACGCGCGCCTCGGTATCCGTGTCGAGACCAAGTCGGGTCAGCTCCCGAAACGGCTGATGACTGAATATCGTCTGCAGACTGCCACGTTCGATCGGCATCGACAGTCTCAAGCGTTCGAGCGCATGCACGATCCGCGGCAGCGGCAGGAAGAAGCTGCTCGCGGTGCGCGTGTTGGCTGCCGCATTCAGGGCGACGACATCGCCGTCGATATCGATGACCGGCGAACCGGAGCTGCCGCCCGACGTGCCACTCGCCGCCTGCAGGTAGAAGGTATTGAAGTCGTTATAGCCGTATCGTCCGTAGGACGGTACTTCGCGATCGAGCCGTGCAATCGTACCCGGCAAGATAGATAGCTGCTCCCCCCCGTCGCTGCCGATGACACGAATATTCATGCCCGTAGCGACTTTGTCGGGTCGCAAGGCAAGCGACGATGGCTTGGCATAGCGAAGCATCGCCGGGTCATAGCGAACGAACGCGAAGTCATGAATCGGGTCCCGGTACAGGGGTACCGCGTCGACCCGCTCCTGATTCTGGAACGTGGCCGACAAACGAACCGGGCCCGAGCCCACGACATGCCGGTTGGTGAGCACGATGCCGCGCACAGCGTCGACGACAAAGCCGGTCGCGTTGCTGTTGCCCTGCTCGGCATCGTCGAAGTTCCTGAGTTGCGAGAGCTTCAGCGAGACAACGGAATCAGCCGTCCGCGATACCGTGCGTGCCCAGTTGGCCTCATCGGCGTCCGCGGCCAGCGCTGACGCGATCGGTACCAGCAAGGACAGCCCGGCGAGTGTCATCAGCAGCGAGAGGCGCAGAGTGACAGGAACGCTGACGAGCCGGGCGACGCACCCGCGGACAAGCTCCGGGCCAGGCTCGCGGACAGGCTCGCGGACAGGCTCGGTGCCAGGATCACGCATAGGCTCGGTCATAGGCTCGGGGACAGGACCGGGAATGAACCCGGAGAAGCACCCAGGCATGAAGAATGGCACGTGAGATCAACTCCTCGCGGGATTCCGCACCCGTGCGCGCGCAACAAGTGTTCCAACGCGCCGCGACGTCTATCATAGAATGATGCAAGCTTCGTGGGAGAGAATCGCTCGCGATACTCCACGAAGATTGACGATTTCTGACACGGCATGAGCCTTCCAACGATAGCTGTCACTCTCGACGCGAGCCGATGAACGCGCCACCACCTTCGGGCAAGGCCTCCTCCAGCGCTGATCCCATCACCTGGTTCCGCAATGCCTCGCCCTACATCGACGCACACCGGGGTCGCACCATCGTGCTTGCGCTTCCCGGCGCCATGTTACGCAGCGATGTCCTGCCGACCCTCACCCACGATCTATCCTTGCTGGTCCATCTGGGGCTGCGTGTCGTGCTTTGCTTCGGCCTGCGTGCGCAGATGGATGAGCAACTCGCCGAATCCGCTACCGCATCGCGTATCGTCGACGGTCGTCGGGTAACCGACGATGCAGCACTCAAGGCCATCATCACCGCGGCAGGGCTTGCCCGCACCGACCTCGAAGCGAGACTCTCGATGGGCCTGCCGAATACGCCGATGGCCGGCGCGCCGTTGTCGGTATCGTCCGGTAACTTTCTGGTAGCCCGACCTTTCGGCATTCATGAAGGCGTCGACTATCGGCATACCGGCACGGTGCGTGAAGTCCGTACGCGAGCCATAGGCCCGCTACTCGACGCGGGACACCTCGTGCTGCTCCCACCGCTCGGCCACTCGCTCACCGGGGATATCTTCAATCTGCCTGTCGATGAGGTCGCGGAGCATGTCGCTGTGGCCCTTGAGGCCGACAAGCTCGTCTACTTCATCGGCAAGCTCCCGGTCGATGCCGTAGGCAAGCCCATCCGCCAGAGCAGCGCCGCCGCGCTCGAAGCCTTGCTGGCCGACAGCCTCGATGAACACCTTGCGCGTCTTGCCTGCCGGGTCGCCAAGACGTGTCGCCAGGGCGTGGAGCGTGTGCACTTGCTGGAAAGCGATGACCCGGACGCCTTGCTGCGTGAGCTGTTCAGTCGTGACGGCAGTGGCACGATGGTGACAGCGAGACGCTGGGAACATGTCCGCGACGCGAGCATCGGTGACGTCGGCGGTATCATCGAGCTGGTTGCACCGTTACAGGAAAGTGGTGCCCTTGCGGCCCGTTCCCGGGAGCAGCTGGAGCTTGATATCGAGCACTTCGTGGTCAGCGAACGGGACGGCACGATCATCGCGTGTGCGGCGCTCTTCTCGTCCGGGCAGTCTGCCGAAATTGCCTGTGTCGCGACACACGCCGACTATCGTGGCGAGGGACGTGCCGACGCGCTCGTGTCTTTGCTCGAGGAGCGCGCGCGAATGCGCGGCGCGCGGCAGGTATTGTTGCTGAGCACCCGCGCCGGGCACTGGTTCGTCGAACGTGGCTACGCCGAGACGACACCGGACGCCCTGCCCGACGAGCGGCGCAGCCGCTACAACCGGCAACGCAACTCACGGGTCTACATGAAGACACTCTGAACCCGCGATCAGCGGTCTGCGATCTCTATCTGCAGCGAGGCCAGCGATTCGAGACGCTCGCGATTGCTGGTCATCTGCAACAGCTCGAACTTGGCAGGGCCCGCCAGCGGGAGCAGCTCCAGCAAGCGGTGACAGATCCAGTCGGCATCGTCGAGCTGTCGATCGACATAGCGGATGTCCGGTTCGACGTACTTGAGTATCAGATCGAGCTTCTGCGCCAACGGCTCGATTGCTGGCGTCATCGGAGTCGACTCTCGTCTTTCGCGAGGCGCGACCTGGCCGAGAATCAGCTGGGCGTCGCTGACCTGCCAGCTGAGGACGTCGACCTCATGCAGGCCCTGCACCGTGATGTGCAACAGACCGTCCGCGCCCTGATCGAAGTCGATGATCGATACAGCCGTGCCGACTGGATAAGGCTCGGCGATGGAACCTGCCTCATGGCCGTCCTTGATCAGACAGACGGCAAACCCGGTGCCGGTCTTGAAACAGTTGGTGACCATGTCGATGTAGCGACGCTCGAACAGCCGAAGCGGAAGCTGGCCATCGGGCAGGACGATACCTGACAAGGGGAAAAGTGGAAGTTCCATGCAACATCTCGGGCCCGGTGGTGTGCCGAGCGGTTCAGGATTCGTCGATACCCCATCGAGGCATCAGTGACTGCGGAATTCCAAGCCGGTCCAGCACGCGCGCCACGACAAAATCGATGAGATCGTCAATGGTTTCCGGCTTGTTGTAGAAGGCCGGATTGGGCGGCATGATGATCGCGCCTGCGCGCGCCAGGCTCAACATGTTCTCGAGATGAATGATCGAGAACGGCATCTCGCGTGGCATCACGATCAGCGGTCGCCCCTCCTTCAGCACACAGTCCGCCGCGCGTTCCAGCAGGTTGTTGCACAGGCCGGCGGCCATGGCGGCCAGCGTGCCGGTCGTGCACGGGCAGACGACCATCGCGTCAGGGACACCGGAGCCACTCGCCACCGGCGCCGTCCATTCCTCTTGACCGAATGCCAGCAACTGACCTTCGGCTGCGTTGTAGCGCGTCGAGAATTGCTGTTGCAGGTCGGCCGTGCGCGACGGAACTGGCAGGTCCGTATCCATGCCCATGACGATGCGGGCCGGCTTCGACATGAGCGCATACACGCGGCACTCGGCTTTCAGCAGGCATTCGATCAGACGCAATGCGTATTGGATACCGCTCGCACCGGTCATCGCGACCGTGACCGTCAACGCGGCGGTCCCGGCATGTTCACCCCCGACATGATCTTTCACGACGGTTACCGGTCGCTCCGCGCACGAACGGCGCGAGCGAGACCCAGAGACCCCGCGCCCGCGCCGTCGAACATCACGGTTGCACGACGATCTCGACCCGTCGATTCAAGGCGCGGCCTTCTCGCGTGTTGTTCGGCGCGACCGGTCGGTATTGCCCGAAGCCCAGTGCCGACAGACGTTGCGGATCCATGCCACCCTGATTCTCGAGGTAATTGACGGTATTCGCTGCACGAGCAACCGACAATTCCCAATTGCTTGGGAAGACCGCGAGCAGGTCACCGGTCACCGGGATACTGTCGGTGTGACCTTCGACGACGATGTTGTTGTCGAGTCCCTGCAGCCCTTCGGCAACACCTTGCATCAGGTTTCGGCCGCCGGCGCTGAGTCGTGCGCGTCCCGAATTGAACAACGCTTCACTGCGCAGATTGACGACGATCGAGTTGTCTTCGCGCACCGCCACGTTGGTGTCCTCGACCCCGGCTTCGTCGAGCGAACGTTCGATGCGATCACGCAACGCGACCGCGTTCTGTTCCTGAGCGCTCGAACCGGCATCGACCGCGGCCAGCTTGCTCGCCAGATTCCCGGCCAGCGCTGCCTGTTCGGTCGCGGTAGCTTCAGCCGCTTCGAGGCGCGCGGCAATCGCGGTCCTTTCGCCTTCGGCATCATCGAGCTGCGCCTCGAGCGCTGCACTCGCCTCGTTGGTTGCCGCCAGACTCGCCTCGAGCTCGGCAAGGTTCTCGCGAGCTGTCGCAAGTTCTGCCGCTGTGGCATCTGCAGCCTCGACACTCGACTGCAACTCACTCTCGAGCTCACCGACGCGCGCCTGGGAAGCGGTCAGCTGCTCCTCGAGTTCGGGAAGACGGCTCTGCACGGCCGCCAGTTCCGCCTCGAGCGTGGCCACCCGCTCCTGCGCTGCCGCCAGTTCCTGTTCAAGTTCGCCGACACGAAGCTGCGCGGTTTCGAGTTCCGCGACCAGGGGCTCCAGCTCGGCAACCCGCGCCCGGGCACCTTCGAGCTCACCCGCCAACGGCTCGAGTTCCGCGATGCGTGCCTGCGCGCCCTCGAGCTCGCCGCTCAAAGGCTCCAGCTCGGCAATCCGCGCTTGCGCGCCCTCGAGCTCACCGCTCAGAGGCTCCAGCTCGGCAATGCGCGCCTGTGCGCCCTCGAGCTCACCCGTCAACGGCTCCAGCTCCGCAACTCGTGCCTGAACGCCTTCGAGCTCTCCGCTCAATGGCTCCAGTTCGGCGATACGCGCACGCGCTGCCTCGAGTTCCGTACTCAGGGGCTCGAGCTCGGCAATCCGAGCCTGCGCCATCTCGAGCTCCGTGCTCAGCGGCTCAAGCTCGGCAATGCGCGCCTGCGCATTCTCGAGCTCGCCGCTCAATGGCTCGAGCTCGGCTACCCGTGCCTGGACGCTTTCGAGTTGTCCCGACAACGGCATGAGCTGAGAGATCCGGGTTTCGACACTGGCACGGTTTTCCTGGGCCGTCGACAGTTCGCCCTCGAGCTCACCGATGCGAGCACTCAGTTCCGCCACCTGATTCTGCATCCCGTCCCGCTCCTCGGTCAGGCTGGCGAGCTGCATCTCCCTTTCAGCTGTACCGTCCGACGTTGTTGCGCGCAAGGCTTCCAGCTCGTTCTCGACATTCACGACGGCTTCTTGCGAAGCATCCAGGTAGCCCTGCAACGTACCAATCTCGCCGTCGAGCTCGGTTACCCGCAGAGCCAACGCATCGCGCTCGGCGGTGATGCTGGCAACCTGCTCTTCGAGGGCGCCTTTCTCGCCTTCGAGCGTGGTCACCTGCTCGGTCAGCTGGTCACGCTCCGCCGTCAGTGCATCGGCACGCGCAGCAAGGTCGTCACGCTCGGCTGTCATTGCGTCGATCTGAGCTGTAAATCCGTCACGGCCCGCTTCCAGCTCGGCTACCGCTGCTGCCAGACCTTCGCGGTCGGTCTCGAGTTCCCTCACCTGCTCGGCAAGCATGTCTCGCTCTGCCTGGAGCTCGGCCGTAGCCTGGACGTCCGCGTCATCCGTCGTGCTCACCGGCTGCTCTTCCAGCTCGCCGATACGACTCATCAAGGTCGCCCGCTCGGTGGCGGTTTCCATGCTCTCGCGGCGCAATCTGAGGATCTCCGGCGCTTGCAATTCGAGCGTCGCGTCCGCTTCCTCGAGAGCCTCCCTCGCGCCTGCCATTTCCTCTTCAAGTGATGCATTCCGGGCGCGTAGCTGACTGATGACCGGGCTCTGCATCTCGATGGTCGCTTCGAGTTCAGCCACGAGCTCGGCATTCTCGGCGGCAGATTCAGCGGTTGCTTCAAGCTCCGTCAGCCGGGTCGCAAGCGTCTCGTTCTCACTCGTGAGCGCCTGGATCTCCGCGTTCAGCGTTTCGCTCTGCTGTTCGAGTTCCACCAGCGCCCGGGCTGCAGCGTCGGCCTCTTCCGCCATGGCAGTCGCTTCAGCGGTCACGGCGTCACGCTCGCTCGACAGCGCTGCTATCTGCTGCTTGAGCGTGTCGGATTCGACGGCAGCAACCTCGGCGGACTCTGCCTGAACATCTTCAAGGCGCGTTTGCAAACCACCGACAGTTCGCTGCAGCGCGACTTTCCGTGCAAGCAGAGCATCACGCTCGCCAACCAGATCGCTGTTGTCTTCCAACAGAGCAGCGACTTCGAATTCAAGGTTGTCACGTTGCGCCTCGAGTTCACCCACCTCGGCGTTCAGTGCGACGATATCGGCGTCATAGCGTGACTGCAGTGACCCGCCTTGATCCATCAGGCCTTGTACCTGCGCATTCAGTTCGCCCAAGCTCTCGTCGCGTTGTTGCAGTGAACCGCTCATCGTCGTCAGATTGGTGCGAGCTTCGGCCAGCTCGGACTCGAACTGGTTGCGATCCCGGCGTACGAGGGCCAACGCTTCCTGTCGGCCTTTCAACTGTTCCTCGATCGCCTCGAGTTCGGCCTGCAGAGCGTCCGCCGCCGCCTGTCCAGCCTCTTCAGCCGCCTTTCGCTCTGCTTCGACCCGAGCGACTTCCTCACGAACAGCTGCAAGTTCGGCCCGTGCGCCGACCAGATCACTCTCGAATTCGTTGCGACTCTTGCGAATCTCGACCATGGCCGCATTGCGGCCTTCGAGCCGCTCTTCGGCCTTGGCAAGTTGCTCTTCGGTCGCGGACAGTGAGGCTTCCGTTTCTTCCAATGAACCACGCGATGCGGTGAGTTGCTCCTTGTTCTCGACCATGTCGGTGCGCACCAACTCGATCTCCGTCTCGAGCGACAAGACCTTGTTGTCGAGGGCGTAGACCTGATCGGCAAGCAATGACCGGCGCGCCTCGAGTTCGCCGATTTCGGCATTCAAGGTGGCCGCGTCACTGTTGTAGACCGACAACAGGGTGTCGTAACTGGTACGCGCGTTGCCCAGTTGCGCATTGGCGGAATCGCTGGCAGACAACAGCGATTGCATTTCGGTATCGATTGACGCAAGTCGGCCAGACCGTTCCGCATCGCTCTCGTCACGTATCTCGATCTCGGACTCGAGTCGCTCGATTTCCTGCTCCAGTTGAGCGACGCGCGCTTCGCGCTCTCTCGTGACACTCTCGAGGGCCGACGTCGCCTGTGACAACTGAGTGCGCAAGCCGCTCGCACGCGCCTCGAGCGACTGGTTCTGCTGCGAGGTAAGCGACGATCGTGTCTGTTCGGTGTCGCGTGCCTGGGCAAGCATTGACAACTCGTTGTTCAGCCCATCGACTTCACCTTCCAACGCCGCTATCTCTGCGTTCAACGAGGCGATCTCTGCCTCGCTCTCGGCGCGTGCCGCCGCCAACGCTGCCTCACCGTCGGCTAGCTCGGTCTCGAGCTTCTGCAGCTTGATGCTCAGCGTGCCGGCCTTGCCATTCAATGCCGCGAGCCTCGCACCTTCACTGCGCTTCGCCGCTGTCAGCTCGGCGAGCTCGTTGCTCTGATGTTCAACCTGCTTGTCGAGCCGGGCAATCCGGCGCTGGCTCTCCTCGGTCACCGTGCCCAACTCGGCCTGTGTCTCGTCCAGCAGCACCTGCAGTTTCTCGGCACGGATCTTCATCGTGCCCGCCGATCCCCCGAGTGTCGCGATACGCGTTCGGTTGGCGGAGCCCTCGGCAGTCAGGGTGCCGACTTCAGTTCGAAGTCTCTCGGCCTGCTTGGCGAGCCGATCACGTTCCGCCGTCGTGGCGCCAAGCGTGTCCGATGTCTCTGCAAGCGTGCCCTCGGTGTCGGCGAGCGTCGCTTCGACCTCGGCAAGCGCCTGCTCGGTCTCGGCGAGCTTCGTCTGCGCGTCTGCAAGCCTCGTCTCGGTATCGCCCAGTGTCTGCAGTGCCGTCTCGAGCTCGCCCTGCGTGGCCACATACTTGCCGGTGGTGTCTTCATACTCGGACAGCAGGCGCGAGCGCTCGATCTCGACACTGTCGAGATCCTTCTCGACATTCGAACGGGCAATCCATGCCGCCATCAACGCCAGCAGAGCAAGTCCCGCGAGAATGAACTTGGTCTGATAGGACGTCTTGCTCGGGGCTCTCTCGAAGTCTCTGAACATGTACGCGCTTCCGGATGAAAGTGAGAACGGCAGTCAGGCCGTATCGCTATCGGCATCCTAGCGAAAAGGCATGAGCGCCACAATCGCGACGCGTTCGACAACGGCAGGCCGAGAGGGTCTGCCCAGGCGCTTGCGCGATATTGACGGGTTCAGAGCGTCGAACACGCGTTGCCGTACCGCCAGAGTTAACATGTGTCAACTCCGGACAGCAACGTATCGAAGGCCAGATCTGTCGGCGCAAGCGCCCTCGCCTCACTCGCTCGTCGCGAGAGGCTCCGCCGGCTGCACGCCGTGTGCCCGCTTCCAGTCGATTGCGTCGACGGCAGCAATGGCGGCAAGATTGACGATACCGCGCACCGTTGTCGATTCCGTCACCACGTGAGCGGGGCGCTTCAGGCCCATCAGCATCGGACCGACGGGCAGACCGTTTCCAAGCACCTTCAACATGTTGTAGGTGATGTTGGCGGCATCGAGGTTCGGCATGAGCATCAGGTTTGCGCTCCCCGTGAACGCAGCGTGCGGGAAGATCCGGTCACGCGTCTCTTGCGACAGTGCCGCATCGGCGTGCATCTCGCCTTCGACGGCAAGCTCGGGGCAGCGTTCGACCAGTAGCTCGCGAGCGCGGCGCATCTTGATGGCCGCTGCGTTGTTGCGACTGCCGAAATTCGAATGTGACAGCAAGGCCGCGTTTGGCACCATGCCGAAGCGTCGCACGATCGCGGCGGCCATCTCGCCAGTCTCGGCGACCTCTTCTGCGGTCGGTTCGACCGTCACGTGCGTATCGGTCAGGAAGACGGTCCCCGTGTCGAGGATCATCAATATGAGTGCCGAGATATCACTGACATCATCGCGAATACCGATGATCTCGCAGAGATGACGGATATGTCTCGCGTAGGCGCCTTGCGTGCCGCAGACGGCGGCGTCCGCGAGGCCCTCACGCACCAGCAGCGCAGCCAGCGCCGTGGGCCGCGTCAACACGACCCGTTCGGCGTACTCGGGCGAGACGCCTGAACGCTCCTGAATCCGGTGGTACAGGTCGGCGTGGCGATGTCGATCGGGATTGAGTGCTGGATCGAGCACATCGAAACCTTCCCCGGGCGTCAATCTCAGGCCAAGATCCTCAATGGTGGCGACGATCGTGCTTTCCCGGCCGATCAGCAACGGTCGACAGATGCCGTCGTCGATGAGCACCTGTGCCGCATTCAGTACACGCGGCGACTCGCCCTCGGCGAAGACGACGCGTTGCATTTCCGACTGGGCACGCTCGAAGACCGGTTTCATGACAAGGCCCGAACGAATGATGAAACTGCGCAGGCGCCGCCGATAGGCATCGAAATCGGTGATGGGACGTGTCGCCACACCCGAGTCCATCGCCGCATGCGCGACTCGCGGTGGAATTTCCGTCAACAGCCGTGGATCGAAGGGTTTTGGGATCAGGTACTCGCGGCCGAACCGGAAGGGCTTGCCGCCATAGGCTGCCGACACCACATCGCTGGCCTCTCGCGTCGCCAGATCGGCGATGGCTTCGACAGCAGCCGCCTTCATCGATTCATTGATCTCGGTGGCACCGACGTCGAGCGCACCGCGAAACAGGAACGGGAAACACAGCACGTTGTTGACTTGATTGGGGTGATCAGAGCGTCCGGTCGCGACAATCGCGTCATCGCGTACCGCATGCACAAGTTCCGGCTTTATTTCAGGGTCAGGGTTGGCAAGCGCGAGTATGAAAGGAGTCGCTGCCATGCGCACGACCTGCTCAGGCTTGAGTACGTTCGGCGCGGAGAGACCGAGAAACACATCGGCCCCGTCGATCACGTCGTCCAGAGAGCGCGCTGCCGTGTCGCGTGCATAGACCGATTTGTGCTCGTCCATGAGTTCCGTGCGCCCCGCGTAGACGACGCCGTGGATGTCGCAGACGGTGACGTTCTCCTTGCGGAGGCCCATGAACACCAGCAGATTCAGGCAGGCAAGTGCCGCGGCACCGGCTCCCGAACAGACAAGACGCACCTCTTCGATCGATTTGCCGGCAACGCGCAAGCCGTTGCGAATGGCCGCGGCGACGACGATGGCGGTACCGTGCTGGTCATCGTGGAAGACCGGGATGTTCATGCGTTCGCGCAGTCGCGCCTCGATCTCGAAACACTCGGGTGCCTTGATGTCCTCCAGATTGATACCGCCGAAGGTCGGCTCGAGCAATGCGACCGCATCGACGAATCGATCGACATCGGTGGTGTCGAGCTCGAGATCGAAGACATCGACGTTCGCGAACTTCTTGAACAGGACGGCCTTGCCTTCCATGACCGGTTTGGAGGCAAGCGCACCGATTGCGCCGAGTCCCAGCACGGCCGTTCCATTGGTAATGACCGCGACGAGGTTGCTGCGCGCAGTGAGCGTCGCGGCTTCGAGCGGATCAGCTTCGATCGCCTTGCAGGCGACGGCCACTCCCGGCGAATAGGCCAGCGCGAGATCGCGCTGATTGACCATGTTCTTGGTTGCCGAGATCTCGAGCTTGCCGGGAATCGGATAACGATGGTAGTCGAGTGCGGCCTTGGAGAAGGCATCCAGTCCCGGCTGGACTGAGTCGTCCGAATCCTGCGCGTCGCCCGGTGTCGTCTTCCGTTTCTCGTTTCGCACTTCGTCAGTCGGTTCGCTCATGGGCACAAACTTGTCAGCGACGCTGCAGGCGTCACGACGAGGATACTGTTTCCGAGAACGCCGCGTCACGATAGTCTGCCGCTCGCCCTGCACCCGAACGCCGACACGATCAGTCAGAAACCCATGACCCAGCCTCTCATTTCGGACGCACATGTCGACACCTTCGCTCGCGACGGCGTCGTTCGGGTGCGGGGCTTGTTTGCCGACCACGTGGCGACTCTTCCTGCCGGCGTCGACCGGAATCTGACGTCTCCCGGCCGCTATGCCGCCGAGAATCTGCTGGCGCACGAGGCGGGACGCTTCTTCGACGACTACTGCAACTGGTCTCGCATACCCGAGTTCGAGGAGGTCGTGCACAACTCGCCCGCCGCCACGGTAGCCGCCGATGACGCGGAGGTCGACAACTGACGAGCGCGTCGGCTCGCGGTGGTTTTTTGACATCTTTTTTGCACTGCAGTGCAACGCCGATTCGGTATTACAGCTGCGTCCCTTGTGAAGATTTGTGGCGATCCGGTGGCACTGCCAAGGCTCGATGCGGTTACCATCGGCGCACCGAATCCGACGTAAGGGACCCATGGCCACAAACCCGATTCCCGGCGCAGGCGCCGATGCCGACGAGCTTGAAACTCGCGAATGGCTCGACGCGCTGGATGCCGTCATCGAGCACGAAGGGCCGGAACGTGCCCACTACCTGCTCGAACGTCTGATCGACAAGGCTCGCCGCAGCGGCGCCAATCTCCCGTACGACTCGACGACAGCCTACGTCAACACGATTCCACCTCACCTCGAAGTAAAGAGTCCGGGCGATCACGAACTGGAGCACCGGGTACGTTCGATGATTCGCTGGAACGCGGCCGTCATGGTGCTGCGCGCGCAGCGCGACGGGTCCGGCGTCGGCGGCCATATCGCAAGCTTCGCTTCCGCCGCGACGCTCTACGATGTCGGCTTCAACCACTTCTTTCATGCGCCGACGCCCGAGCACGACGGCGATGTGGTGATGTTCCAGGGGCATTCCGCACCCGGCGTCTATGCCCGTTCGTACCTCGAAGGCAGGTTGACGACAGAGGATCTGGACAACTTCCGTCGCGAGGTCGACGGCAAGGGGCTGTCCTCCTATCCTCACCCTTGGCTCATGCCCGAGTTCTGGCAGTTTCCGACGGTCTCGATGGGTTATGCCTCGCTGACCTCGATCTACCAGGCGCGCTTCATGAAGTACCTGCACGACCGGGGTCTGGCGCGAACCGACAATCGCCAGATCTGGACCTTCCTCGGTGACGGCGAAATGGATGAACCGGAGTCGCTCGGGGCAATCTCGCTGGCCGGCCGCGAGAAATTGGACAACCTGAACTTCGTGATCAACTGCAACCTGCAGCGGCTCGACGGCCCGGTACGCGGTAACTCGAAGATCGTGCAGGAGCTCGAAGCCTTCTTCCGCGGCGCAGGCTGGAACGTCATCAAGGTACTGTGGGGGAGCTACTGGGACCCCTTGCTGGCGCGCGACTCGAGCGGTCGGCTCATGCAATTGATGATGGAGACGGTCGACGGCGAGTACCAGAACTTCAAGGCCCGTGGCGGCGCGTATACACGCGAGCACTTCTTCGGTAAATATCCGGAGACCAAAGCCCTCGTCGCGAATCTGACCGACGAGGACATCTGGCGTCTTAACCGCGGCGGTCATGATCCGCACAAGCTCTACGCGGCATACCACGCAGCCGTTGCGCACAAGGGACAGCCAACGGTCATTCTCGCCAAGACCGTGAAGGGATACGGCATGGGGGAGTCGGGCGAAGGCACCAACGCGACGCACCAGGCGAAGAAGATGGACATGGATTCGCTGATGAAGATGCGAACCCGTTTCGGTCTGCCGCTCAGCGACGAGCAGGTGGAAAATCTGGAGTACATCAAGCCAGGCCCTGAAAGTGCCGAGATGCAATACCTGCAAGAACGACGCAAGGCGCTCGGCGGCTACCTTCCGCAACGAAAGAAGTTCGCGTCCCCGCTCGAGATCCCCGGGCTCGACGCCTTCCAGCCGCTGCTTGACGGCTCGGGTGACCGCGAGATGTCATCGACAATGACCTTCGTGCGCATCCTGACGATCCTGACGCGCGACAAGAAGGTCGGCAAGAATGTCGTGCCGATCGTCCCGGACGAAGCACGCACCTTCGGCATGGAGGGCATGTTCCGTCAGCTCGGTATCTACTCCTCGGTCGGTCAGCTTTACGAGCCGCAGGATCGTGACCAGATCATGTACTACAAGGAAGACAAGTCGGGGCAGATCCTCGAGGAAGGCATCACCGAAGCAGGTGCCATGTCGAGCTGGATAGCCGCAGCCACCGCGTATAGCACGCACGGCGTGCAGATGATCCCGTTCTATATCTACTACTCCATGTTCGGCTTTCAACGGGTCGGCGATCTTGCCTGGCTCGCGGGCGACATGCGTGCCTGCGGCTTCCTGATCGGTGGAACCGCCGGCCGTACGACGCTGAACGGAGAGGGACTGCAGCACGAAGACGGTCACTCGCTGGTGCTGTCCAGCACGATTCCGAACTGTGTCAGCTACGACCCCTGTTTCGGCTACGAGATGGCCGTGATCATCCACGACGGCATGCGCCGAATGATCGAGAATCGAGAGAGTGTCTACTACTACCTCACGGCGATGAACGAAAACTACGTTCACCCGCCGATGCCCGCAGGCGTGGAGGAAGGCATCAAGCGCGGTATCTACCGGTTCCGCGAGGCAGGCATCGAGGGCAAGCACAAGGTTCGTCTGCTCGGCGGGGGCGTGATCCTGCACGAAGTACTCGCGGCGGCCGAGATGCTCGAGAAAGAATGGAACATCGGCGCCGAGGTCTACAGCATCACCAGCTTCAACGAGCTGGCGCGTGACGGACTCGACGCCGAGCGCTGGAACATGCTGCACCCGAATGATGAACCGCAAGTGCCGTACATCGCCCGGATCCTGCCACAAGGTGAAGGCCCCATCGTCAGCTCGACCGATTACATGAAGGCCTATTCGGACCAGGTACGCGAATACGTCAGCGACACCTTCGTCGCGCTCGGCACCGATGGTTTCGGCCGCTCGGACACGCGCGAGAAATTGCGTGAATTCTTCGAGGTGAACCGCAACTATGTCACCGTTGCCGCGCTGTACGCACTCCAGAACGACGGCGAGATCGATGCCGTAACCGTCGCCAAAGCGGTACAGCAATACGGCATTGATCCCGACAAGCCGAATCCGGCAACGGTCTGAGGAGGCGCTGACATGAGCAACATCGTAGAAATGCGCATCCCTGACATCGGGGATTCGGAGGATGTCGAGATCATCGAGATCCTGGTCGGGGTCGGCGATACGGTCGAGGTCGAGCAATCGCTGCTGACGCTCGAAAGCGACAAGGCCAGCATGGAGGTGCCTGCGAGCGCCGCCGGCAAGATCGCCTCGCTCAGTGTAGCGGTCGGCGACACCGCCAATTCGGGCGACGTGATCGGCACGATGGAGGTAGGCGACGGTGCGAATTCGGTTGCGACCGGAGCGTCGGCCGATGCCGGAAGAGAAGCCGCACCCGCAGGGGCTGCGAACCCCTCGCCGGCGGCCGATGTCGGCGTGGCGGCAGGAGCATCGGGCGGAACGGGCGGATCGGCGCAAGCCGCGGGCACGTCGATCAATGTGGCGGTGCCCGACATCGGCGACTCGTCCGCCGTGGAAGTCATCGAAGTACTGGTGCAAGTGGGCGACACGGTGGCAGTCGAGCAATCACTTGTCACGCTCGAAAGTGACAAGGCCAGCATGGAAGTCCCCTCACCCGCCGCCGGCAAGGTCGTGCAGATCGACGTGAAAGTCGGTGACGCGGTCGATGAAGGTAGCCCACTGCTCGTGCTCGAAGGCGACGCTGCAGGCACGGGTGCACCCGTCGGCAACGCGGCCGCTAGCCCGGCCGACCACGCAAATGGTCCGGAATCGACAGCCTCGGCGGCCCCGGCCGCAGGCTCGACGTCGAATCCAACGACGCCGAGCGCCGCGGCGAGCGAGTCGTCGCCACCCGTCTCGCGTGGACGCAGCACGTCGCCCACCGCCCATATGAGTGACGCAGCGATGCGCCGCGCACACGCGAGCCCGGGCGTTCGACGTTATGCGCGTGAGCACGGTGCGGACTTGTCACTGATCAAGGGAACCGGCCCCAAGTCTCGCATCGTCAAGGAAGACGTCATCGCCTTCATCAAGCAGGCGATGGAAGGCATGGGCTCGAGTTACGGGGGCGGTGGCTCGACAGCCCAGGGTTTGGTCGGCGGTGGTGCCGGCATTCCACCGATTCCGGAAGTCGATTTCTCGAAGTTCGGGGAGACCGAACGCATCGAGATGAGTCGTATCAACAAGCTTTCGGCGAAGAATCTGCATCGGACGTGGCTGAATCTGCCGATGGTGACGCATCACGACCTGGCCGATGTCACCGAAATGGAAGCCTTCCGCAAGCAGTTGAAGAACGAAGCGCGGGAGGGCGACCCGAAGGTGACCGGGCTCGCCTTCCACATGAAGGCGCTGGCGGCAACGCTCAAGGCGTTCCCGCGAATGAACTCGTCATTGTCGAGTGACGGCGAATCACTGATCCTGAAAAAGTACTTCCACATCGGCATTGCCGTCGACACGCCCAATGGTCTGGTCGTACCGGTATTCCGTGATGTCGACAAGAAGAGCATCAATCAACTGGCGGACGAGATGTCGGACATCAGCGCGCGGGCACGTGCCAAGAAACTGAAGCCCGATGAAATGCAAGGCGCGAGCATGACGATATCGAGTCTCGGTGGCATTGGCGGGACAGCGTTCACGCCTATCGTCAATGCGCCCGAGGTCGGCATTCTCGGTATCACCCGGGCGACGATGCAGCCGGTCTGGGACGGCAAGGAGTTCAAGCCGAGGTTGATGTGCCCGCTCGATCTTTCCTACGACCACCGCGTCATCGACGGTGCCGATGCAGCACGTTTCATGGCGCACTACGTCGGTATCATTGCCGACATACGACGCCTGTTGCTCTAACGGGACGCCCGTAGCTCTAATGGCGCAAATGGTTTGCCAACATCGAATCGACGCACCGCCAGCCCGGCGCCTCTGCAAGATTTCCACAGGCTCGACCTCGACCACTCCCTCGACAGGAACAGCATGAGCGAACTACAGACCATCAAATTGCCCGACATCGGGGATTTCGACGAGGTCGAGGTCATCGAAGTCCTGGTATCCGAAGGGGATACGGTCGGCGAGGAGGCATCGCTGATCACGGTCGAGAGCGACAAGGCCAGCATGGAGATTCCCGCGCCCGTCGGCGGGACGATCACCTCCTTGATCGTCAAGACCGGGGACAAGGTGCGGGAAGGCAGTGATCTGCTGGTTCTCGATATCGCCGCGGCCGGCCAGGTGTCGGCGCAGAACGACAGTCCCGCGTCGGCAGCGGCATCTGCACCCGCCGTCAGCACCGGCGCAAGCGGTGGCGGTGGCGGTGATGTCGATACAACCCCGGCATCGGCAACGCGTGGCTCGGGTGCGGCTGCAAGCGATGCAGACGAACGATACGATCTCGTTGTACTGGGGGCTGGACCTGGCGGATACACATCGGCGTTTCGGGCCGCCGATCTCGGGCAGAAGGTGCTGTTGATCGAACGTTACCCGGCGCTCGGCGGTGTCTGCCTGAATGTCGGCTGCATTCCGTCCAAGGCACTCTTGCACACGGCGGCGATCATCAACGAGGCCGATGAAATGGCCGCCCATGGCGTCACCTTCGGCGCACCCGTCATCGACATCGACAAGCTGCGCAGCTTCAAGGAGGACGTCATCGGCAAGTTGACCGGTGGTCTTGCCGGCCTCGCGAAGCAACGCAAGGTGTCGGTTGCCCATGGCGTGGCGAGCTTTGCCTCAGCCAACACCATCGAGGTCAAGGCAGACGACGGTTCAACGCGCAGCGTCGGCTTCACGCATGCGGTCATCGCGGCAGGCTCGCAGAGCATTCGCATACCGGGCTTCCCCTACGACGATCCACGCCTCGTCGATTCGACAGGTGCGCTGGAACTCCGCGACATCCCTGCACGCATGCTCGTCATCGGTGGCGGCATCATCGGACTCGAAATGGGTTGTGTATACGCGGGTCTCGGGTCGAAAGTCACTGTTGTCGAGCTCTCGGAAGGCTTGATGCCGGGAGCCGATCGCGACCTGGTTCGCCCCCTCGAGAAGCGCTTGAAGAAAGACTTCGAGAACATCTTCACCGGCTCGAAGGTCACTGCCATGGAAGCCACGACTGCCGGGCTCAAGGTTTCTTTCGAAGGGGGCAAGGCACCAGTCGACGATACCTTCGATCGCGTGCTGCTGGCGGTGGGCAGAAGCCCGAACGGCAAGAAGGTCAATGCCGAGGCGGCCGGCGTGCAGGTGGATGAGCGAGGCTTCATCGCCGTCGACTCCCAGCAGCGCACCAACGTACCGCACATCTTCGCAATCGGTGACATCGTCGGTCAGCCGATGCTGGCTCACAAGGCCACGCACGAGGGCAAGGTCGCGGCCGAAGTGGCGGGCGGGCACAAGAGCTACTTCGACGCCAAGACCATTCCGTCGGTCGCCTACACCGACCCGGAAGTCGCCTGGATGGGATTGACGGAAACTCAGGCCAAGGCCGAGGGTATCGCTTTCGAGAAAGGGAGTTTCCCCTGGGCCGCGAGTGGCCGCTCACTCAGCATGGGACGAAACGAAGGTCTGACGAAAGTGCTTTACGACCCGGAAACGAAGCGCTTGCTGGGCGCGGGTATCGTCGGCCCGAACGCGGGCGAACTGATCGCCGAGGCGGTACTGGGACTCGAGATGGGAGCCGATATCGAGGATATGGCGCTGACGGTACACCCCCATCCGACGCTATCCGAAACGCTGAATTTTGCCGCTGAGGTCGCCGAAGGAACGGTTACCGATATCTACGTGCCGAAGAAGAAGTAGCACGTCTGCAAAAAAAGGGAGAGAGACACCCGGGCCGACAGGCCGATGAGTGTCTCTACTCCCTGGCGGAGCTTGCGTCCCGCATCGCCTACAAGGCCTCGATACGCCGACGTACATCCGAGAACTTGCTCGCGATCGTTGCTGCATCGGCCGCGGGCATGCTGCCGGACACGGTGCGCTCGATGTGATTCAGTTCCACGAGGATCTCGGCCTTGCGATCGGAGCCGTCGTGGCCGTCGCGAAGCGACTTCGCGACCAGCGCATTGCTGGCAACCAGTCGATCGAGCTCCACCACTGCTCTGAGCAGGTAAGGACTGATTTCGTAGGTATCTTCGAAACGTGCGCGGCCCCCGTCGGCAACGACGGTCTTCAGGGATCTGCCGAAGCGATACTTGCGGCTTTCCGGGAGAAGCGAGCCCTTCTGACGCTTGTAGGAGATCTTCAGAACGTCACGATTCTCACCGTCCTGACGGAGCGTGTAGTGCGAAACCTCATGGAAACGGGTGATGCCCATCTCGCCGAGAGTTGGCCAGATTTCCTGGCGAATGGCTACTGCTGCTGACATGTGCGTTGAACTCTTGTCTATTTGTGAAATAAGATTGCATAATCGAAGAGATGTCTCCTCGATTGCCGCGAATATAGCTATAAATGAGTGGGCCACAAGTAGCTGGGTGGAACAAGTGCTGCCACTTGTCAGATCAGCTGACTGGCACGCCTACACGCGTTCCGAGACACCGCTCGCAGGCCTGCCTGTCGCTGTGACCGTGACACGGCATTCGAGGAAGACTTTCGAGCCATCACGTTCGACGATATCGTCCTCACGATGGGTCTCGATCACCATGGAACCCACACCTGCCGCCTCTGCCATGGCAACAGCCCGAGTCCGCGCGGCCTCTGTGGCGCAGGCAACACCCTCCTCGATGGATGGCCGCGAGACCGGACCGTCGTCGAGCAAGATGCGGACTGAGCCACCACCGGCCGAGATGAGGGTGACGCAACAACTCTGGCGCACATGCCCCATGACCGCACCAAGCGCGTTGGCCACACATCCGTGCACCGGCAGCAATGCCGTCGTGTCCAGCAGCGCGGCCGCCAGGCCGTGAAACGTGGTCGCCGGCGCACCCAGGCCGGCAATCGGCACACCGAGTCGTGTGACGAACTGAAGCAGAGGACGGACCGCTTCGCCATTGCCGGTTGCGTCGCCGTTGCTCATGTCCGCGTTCACATCCGGGTCGGCGTCGGTGATGGCGTCGGGTTTGGCGTTGGTGCCGGTGCTGTCGAGCACTATCGATGACAAACCGTCTCGCATCAGCTGACGCTGGGAGTCGGTCAATGCAATGCGTCGATAATTACGGTCGTCCGCCTTGCCCGTGCGTCCTGACCTGGCATTGTTGCCGGTAGCCTGGGCATCGAGTGCGGCCTCGGCAATGGCCAGCGCCACCCGCTCAGCGACATGCCGCCGGGCTGCTTTCGCCAACGCGAGCGGCGAGTCGAAGATCGGGCCTCCTTGCAGGCGAGAGAATCGCATGAGCAGGCGAGCACCGACATCACTCGCCTCCGCTTGCCAGTCCGACTGCGTGCCCAGGAGGTGACTCACATCGCTCGGCGTAAATCCTGCGAGCACGATGAGGCCGGCGTCTTCGAGCCGCGTCAGGGCCGCTTCACGCGAGCGCTCGGCAAAGAGCGAGACGAGCGCAATCGGACCCTGCTGTACTTGTGCGAGCAATTCCCGTTCGGCCCGACCCAGGCGTGACAACAACTTGTCGCTTGCACGTCGATGCAGCAGGGCGAATCTGCCGTCGTGCGACGAGATCTGCTGCCCGGCCATTTGCAACTTGAGCACACCGAGCGTTTCGGGATAGCGGCACGCCAGCAGACTCAGCGGCACGACACGTCGCGCACCGAGTCGGAAGCCCTGCCTCTGAACATCGAGGAACAGTTCGCCGTCGCCACCGATCGCGACTGTCTGCATGTCCACAGCGCGAACCATCGTTCGCCAACCACCAACCGTCGCACCGTCCGCCGCCAGACGCGGTCTGCCATTCTCGAGCCGCGCGATATCCGTGGTGGTTCCGCCGGTATCGGCAATCATGAGATCCAGGGCTTCTCCACACAGGTACTGCGCGCCGACAAGACTTGCCGCCGGCCCACTCAGAATCGTCTCCACCGGGCTCCGCGCAGCAAGCTCGGCTGCTATCAGTGAACCGTCACCCTTGACGACCATCAGTGGCGCCGCGATGCCGCGATCACGCAGGAGCGCGTCGGCCGCGGTCAGCAACTCACCGACAAGCGGAACCAGTCTGGCATTGAGCAGCGCTGTCAAAGCTCGACGCGGTGCATCGAGACCCTCGCTCAGCGTATGCCCGAGGCTTACGGGATGCGCACTTCGATCGGCCACGATTCTCCGGGCGCGTTCTTCGTGCTCCGGATTGCGGGTTGAGAACAGCGCACTGATTGCCCAGGCTTCAACAGTGTCTTCCTGTTCATCCATGAAGGCCTCAATCGAGGTTTCATCGAGGATGGCAATCTCGTTGCCGGCAGCATCATGTCCACCAGCGATGAAACGCACCGGATCACCACCGAGCGCTTCGGCCAGTCGAGCCCGGCCGAGACGTTCCTCGGCAACACCTATGAGTATCAGACCGACCGGACGTCCGCGGTTCTCGACCAGGGCATTGGTTGCAAGCGTGGTCGAAAGGGACACGAGCGTCACATCGTCAGCTGCAATGACTGCACCCGGTGCCGCTTCACGCGCTCCTCCTCGTGCCGCCGTGGTTTCTGCCCCCGGTGCCGACCCTGGCATGGCTCCTCGACCCACTGCCGCAGCGAGCGTATCTGTGCCGGCTCCGGATAGACGACAGACCGCATCCAGTGCTTCTGCAAGACCCGACAGCAAATCGTCATGCCGCGTCAGCGCCTTGGCCGTCGCGACTATATGTCGCTCGTCGTCGACAAGCACAGCGTCGGTAAAGGTGCCGCCAGTGTCCAGGCCGATCTGATACTCCACCGCGCTTCACTCCCGTTCCATCTGGATCGGCCGACCCAACCTCTATCGGTTCACAAATTCGGCATCGGCGCCTGTCCCCAGGCTCGCGACGAGCTCAGTAACAAGGCCGACCTTGACGATAGCAGTGACATCGAAGTCCGGAAGCCGATCCATGAACGATCATCTTGCCTCGCCAGCAAAGCGACCCGATCGAAGAGCAAAGGGCTTTACCCTGATCGAGGTCATGATTGTCGTCGCCATCATCGGCATTCTGGCAGCGATCGCCTATCCCGCCTATGGCAAGTTCGTGCGCGAGGCACGCAGGAGCGACGCCCACTTGTCACTGCTCGCCGCCAGCCAGGCCATGGAGCGTTGCCGCTCGACCTCCTTCTCCTATCTCGGCTGTGCCGTGCCGACGACGTCGAGCGAAGACCACTACACGCTTGCGCTGTCGACGCAGACCGCCAACACGTTCACCTTGACGGCGACCGCGAAGGGTATTCAGACCGTCGATACCGACTGCGCGACGATCACCATCGATCACCTCGGAGAACGCGGCCCGGCGTCAGGCACCGCCGCCGACGAGCCGAGTATCTGCTGGAACTGATAGCTGCATGGTCACGTCGCAGCTCTCACTTCAGGCGTTCATGACCAGGTCCGCCTCAATGCGCGCGCTACCTTGCCGATACTGCGGAGATGAGGGTGTCTCGACAATCGGATTGCAGCTTGGCGGATTGCAGCTCGGCGGATTGCAGCTTGGCGGATCGTACGTTGGCGGATCGCACGCTGGCGGGTTTCACGCTGGTCGAGCTGATCATCGCGCTGGCGATCGCGTCGATCCTGCTCGCGGTCGGCGTACCGAGCTTCACTTCCGTGATCCAGGACAGTCGTATCGGCTCGCAATACAACCAGGCGGTACGAGCATTCTTTCTCGCAAGATCCGAAGCGGTCAAGGCAAGCGAGTTCGTCGTCGTTTGCGCGCGCTCGGGACCTGTCGCGCAGAGCTGCGGCACCAAGGATGACTGGAACAACGGCTGGATAGTGTTCGTCGATACCGGTAGCGAGATCGATGACGCGGCCGTCGTCGGCGCAGGTGACACCATCATCTCGCTCGAACCGCCTATCGCAGGCAGAAACTCGGTCCGTGTCATCGCCAGTCTGTCGAGCGGCGAACCGGCGGATGAAGTTGCGCACGTCCGCTACCTGCCAGGCGGCAATACGGACTGGTTCGGCGGCAGCCTCATTCTGTGTGACACCGCTCGCGGCTCGGATTACTCACGGGTGGTGAACGTCAGGCTCACCGGCGCAGTTCAGCCCGGGCGTCCCAACGGGACCGAACGGGTTCCACGCGATGTGTTCAATACGCCAATCGATTGCGGAGACGGCGAATGACGCCCACTCCAGCATCGCTTCGCGGCATCGGACTGATCGAGATTCTCATCGCGGTCATACTGATCTCCATCGGCTTCCTCGCCGCCGCACGCATGCAAGTGCAAGGCATGCGCTTCAGTCAGAGTGCCTATTTTCAGTCGCAAGCCTACTTCCTCACCAGTGACATGATCGACCGGATGCGGGCCAATCCGCTCGGTGTCGACCAGGGCGCCTATGACGGCGTCGACACCACGGACGCTGTCGCCGACCCGAATTGCGGGAGCACGGTCATCTGCACGGCGGCACAACAGGCCCAGCAGGACATCTTCGACTGGCGACAACACTTCCAACCGACCGTCGACGTCAATCCCTTGCTGCCGGGCGGCGATGGAAGCACAGCCAACGGCCAGATCTTCGATCGAGGCAACAACCGCTTCGAAGTCACCATCACCTGGTTCGAGATCATCGACGGCGAGTCGACTGCCCAGGTCCAGAGCACGTTCTTCGTGGCCGAGACGGTGTGATGAACGGAATGCGCCGAACGTCGGGTGGCTTCTCTCTGGTCGAAGTGCTGATCGCTCTGACCATCGGTCTTCTGCTCATCAGCGGCATGGTCTCGGTGTTCGCCGGCAATCGTCAGAGCAGCGAACTGAACACGGCGATCGCGAACATGCAGGAGAGCGCACGCTATGCACTCGACGCAATCGCCCGCGACATCCGCACTGCGGGCTATCAGGGCTGTCTCGAAGTGCAGAGCGGTGCGACACGAATCCGCGCGAGTAACGGCGTGCCCACCGATGACTTCCTGGCGAGCGCCGCGACGGCTGCCATCATCGGCGACGCTGATGTCTGGGCACCTGCTGCACCACTCGGCTTCGTCACAGCCGATCACGAGGCCATCCCCGGCACGCACGCGATAAGCCTGCAGTTCGGTGACCCCGACGCACGCCAGTTGCGCGCCGAAATGAGTATCGCCGGCTTCCCGAACGAGGCGGGCGTCATCATGCTCGAGTCGCGTTTCCCGGACGCCAATGCCGGCGATCTGGCCATCATCTCCAACTGCGAACTGGCGGATCTCTTCACCATCACGGCAACGGCCAGTGACGGCCGCGACCTGCTGCATCTGCCGTTGCTCAACGGAGGAAACGGCAACCTCAGTACCGCCTATGGCAACGAGCGGACACGAGAACAGACTTACGTCATGCTGTTCCGCTCGAACGTCTACTACGTCGGCGACACCGGCCAGACCAACACCGAGGGTGCTGCCGTGCAAGCACTCTTTCGCCAGACGCTGCCCTACGGCGACTCGGCCAACAACCCACCGACGGAACTGGTCACGGGCATCGAGAACATGCGCGTCCGCTTCGGCATACGACAAACCGGCGACAACCTGCGCTATGTGACTCCCGATTCGGCCGAGTTCGATCCACGGCGAGTCGAGGCCGTGCAGATCGGCCTGCTGATGGCTTCGCGCGATCCGATCGCGGATGACAACGACGACAAGACCTACATCCTGGCCGGACAAGCGGTACCACCGGCGAGCGATCCGGGTTCGCTCGCGCCGGGTGATCCGGTGCCCCTTGTCGGCAACACTCATCCGGGTGATCGGCGCTATCGGCTCGCCTTCAACACGACCGTCAAGATTCGCAACCGGAGGTTCCGCTGATGCGCGTTGTCGAGAAGCATCAGCGTGGGGCGGCCCTCATGGTTGCCATGGTCATGATCTTCATGTTGTCGGTCATGGGCATCTCCGCCATGCGCACGTCGACTCTGGAGAAGCGCATGACGACCAACGCCATTCAGTCCTCGACCACGTTGCAGGCCGCGGAATCGGCGACAGAGCAGATGCTCAACTCGGCCCAGACGCTCAGGGAAGCGGCCGAGAATCCGGACACGATCGTCACCATCGATACCGATGTCGTGCGCGCCGACATCGGACTCTCGAACACGTCGGAAATCGTCTACGTCGGCGACGGGCCGGCGTTCGGCTATTCCGCAGACTTCATGACGCTTCGCTACGTCGCTCAGGGCGACAGCGAGATCGCAAGCGTAAGGGCGCGTTCGATCGTTCGTCAGGGCGCCAAACGCGTCGTACCACGCCCATGACGCACGCCTTCACCTGCCTGCTCCGCCGCCACCGGGATACCTCAATGAACAAGCCCCCAATGAACAAGCTTGTATCGAGGAAGAATATCGTTTCGGGGAATAGGTTCGTGCCGGGAAAACAGGCCTCGTCTGACGTCCTTGTGCGTAGTTGCGCGCTACTGCAAGGATGTGCGCTGGCCCTGCTTGTCTGCACGGCAACGGTCCGAGCCGACGACACGGAAGTTTTCTTCGGCCAGGTCGATCTGACCGAAGACAACCGTCCGAACCTGCTGTTCGTACTTGATACATCGGGCTCGATGACCTGGTACGGCGACTCATCGGAAACCCGGATCGATCGCCTGAAGGACGCGATGACGGAAATCGTCGACAGCTCCAAGAATGTGAATATCGGCTTGATGCGCTTCAACGGAGCCTTCGCTGGAGCCTCGGTGCTGTACCCGCTCACCTCGGTCGACAAGGTGCTCTGTCAGCATGCGTTCTGCGACGAGGATTCGACCCAAGCGCAGGCTGGCACTGCAGAAGCGGACGCGATCGAACATGTCGACACCGGCGTGGTCACACTGGAAGACTTCGCGCTGACCATGGGCGCAGACGTTGCCGGCGAGTCGCTGCTCGGGCTCTCGTTCGAGGATCTCGACATACCGCAGGGTGCGAACATCATCAGCGCCAGGATCGAGTTCGTTGCCGAAGCCACCAACAGTGACCAGACAATCCTGAACATTCACGTCGAGAACACAGACGACGCGACGCCCTTCACGGCGGACACCAGCAATATCAGCGACCGTAACGTGCTCGGCAAGACCGTTCGCTGGACACCGGAGCCCTGGGTGTTGAACTCCGTCTACGAAACACCCGAGTTGAAGAGTCTGGTGCAATTGACCACCGATCGACCGGGATGGTGCTCACAGAATACGCTGAACATGCAGATCGAGGGGTCGGGCCTGCGTATCGCACAGTCTTCGCGACGGGGCATCAACGTCGCACCCAAGCTGAAGGTCACCTATGACGGTACGACCATTCCGGTCGGTGGTGGCTGTCTCCGCAAGACGACGACGGCTTACGTCGAGACCGATCTGGACGACTCGGCGCAGTTCACCAACGACTCGACCGCCTTGAAGGGCAGCAGCTATCCACAACTGAACTACAGTCGGCTGCCCATCTGGATCCCGGGCTACATCTGGACGACCGGCTACCGCTTCACGGACCTGGACGTGCCGCAGGGCGTTGTCGTCGAAGAAGCCTATATCACCCTGAAGGCCGCCAGCGGCAGCGGCAGCGAGGATGTCACCGTACAGATCGAAGCGGAGAACTCGGTGAGTCCGTCGCAGTTCAGTCAGGACAACTGGGACATCTCCAACCGCTCGACCACCGGCACGGTCCTGTGGGACCTGCCGATCTCGGCCCCGGGGGATCTGGTGAAGAGTGCCAACGTCGCCTCGCTGGTGCAGAGCATCATCGACAAGGGCAGTTGGGCACCAGACAGGGAGATTGCGCTGTTGATCCGCAAGCACAGCGGCAGCACCAATACCTTTCGCGCCTTCGAGAGTCGGGAGAGTGGCTACTCGCCCCGCCTGACCGTGAAATACCGCACGGCCGTCGATGCCAGCGTCAACCGGATCATCAAGGACGACCTCAAGCAGGAGATCGCGAATCTCGATGCTCATCACGGCACACCCATCGTCGATGCGCTCTACGAGGCCTCGCAATACATGACAGGCGCTCCGGTGCACTTCGGCAAGCAACGCGGATTTGAGGGCAACCTCTGGTACAACTGGGATACCGAGGAGTGGTCGGCGCCTGAACCCCAACCGGGCGGAGGCGACTGGCAAGAGTACGGCGTGTACGACTACCGCAGTCGTTACCACCGTATCTCGACGCCCGCTTCGTGGACCGGAGGAACGGTCAGCACCACCGATGGCAGCTACTGCCCGCCGGGCGACCCCAGCAACTCGAACTGCCGCACCGAAGCGATCTCGGGCAGTCCGGTCTATGCGTCACCGATGATCGAAAGCTGCCAGACCAATCATGTGGTCTTGCTGTCCGACGGCGATCCGACGAGCAACATCTCGGGCCGACTCATCGAGTCAATGACGGGCGAAAGCTGTTTCGGTAACGGCCCGGCCGCTGAGCAGTGTGGCACCGAACTGGTCAAGTGGATGCACGACACCGACTTCAACTCGAAGGTCGACAAGGTCCAGGGTATCAAGACCTACACCGTCGGCTTCGACCTTGAAGACAACCCGGACGCAACCGATTTCCTGACGGGTCTATCCACCGCTGGTGGCGGCAAGCACTTCAATGCCAAGTCGACGAACGATCTGGTCGAGACCTTCAACGAGATCATCAGCGCGGTAACGACCGTCGACACCGCCTTCGTCTCACCCGGAGCCACGGTCAACCAGTTCAATCGGCTGACCCACCGGGACGATATCTACTTCGCCCTCTTCAAGCCTTCCGAGCGAACCCAATGGCTGGGCAATCTCAAGCGATACAAGGTGGCCGACGAAGGCGACAACATCGTCATCCTCGATGTCAACGGCAACAAGGCGGTCAAGGAGGACAAGGGCTTCTTCGACGAGGCGTCGCAGAGTTTCTGGAGCGCGTCGCCCGATGGCGCCGATGTCAGTCTCGGGGGTCTCGCGAAGTCGCTTTCGCTGACCGCAGACCCGGGTGGCCAGGATCGCAAGGTGTATACCTACACGGGCTCCCTGCCTGTCAGCTCATCGGTCGACCTGACCGCCGACAAGCACGAACTCAGCGAGGACAACAAGAAGATCACCGATGACATGCTCGGCATAGATGGCCGTGACGGCTCGAAAGACGAGAACGAGGAATACCGCGAGAATCTCCTGAAGTGGGCACGCGGTGTCGACGTGGGTGATGTCGATGGCGATGGCCATACCGATGACATTCGTCAGGAAATGGGCGATCCGATGCACTCCCACCCGGTCATCCTCAACTACGGTGACTCGGCGGAGAATAATGAGACGACCGTCTTCATCGGTACCAATCAAGGGTATCTGCACGCCATCGATCCGGAGATCAAGAGTGGGCCCGATGCACCCGATACCGCCATCGGCGTACAGGAGTTGTTCGCCTGGATGCCGCAGGAATTGCTCGACAACATCGAGCCGTACTACGAGAACAAGATCACGCAGGTGCACACCTATGGGCTCGATGGTTCCATGTCGGTCTGGATCGACGACAAGGACAACGACCTGACTGTCGACTCCGACGAGACGGCCTATCTGTTCGTCGGCATGCGACGCGGCGGCAACAGCTACTACGCTCTGGATGTGTCGGATCGCGAGAAGCCGAAGCTCGCCTGGTCCATTCAGGGCGGTGCCAACGGGACGACCGGGTTCTCACGCCTGGGCCAGACCTGGTCGCGACCGATTCCCACCCGTGTATTCCTCAATGGTGAGCAACGGGAGGTCGTGATATTCAGCGGTGGCTACAGTCTCAATCAGGACCCCAAGCAGATAGAGACCGATCCCTCCTCCATTCGCTACGGCCGGTTGCCGGCACGCACCGAGGACAACGAGGGCGAAGGCCTCTACATGGTCGACATTCCGACCGGACAACTGCTCTGGTCGGGCCTGAAGCAGGAGGGCATGCAGACTTTCGAAGACATGAATTACAGCATGCCGGCGAGTCCCGAGGTGATCGACGTGGACCTCGACGGCTACGCCGATCAGATCTATGCGGCCGACGCCGGGGGACAGGTCTGGCGTTTCGACATCACCTCCTTCCATCGATTCGGCGACACCCGTCCGTTCGTCCAGGGAGGCGTGATGGCGCGACTCGGCGGTTCCGCCGACAGTGAGCAGCGTCGCTTCTACCACGAACCGGATGTATCATTGATCGAACAGGACGGCAAGCGCTTCGTGTCGGTCTCGATCGGATCCGGCTGGCGCGCTCACCCGCTGAACCAGGACATCAATGATCGCTTCTATGTCTTGCGAAGCGACTCGGTCTATTCGAAACCCGACGGCTACGGCAAGTTCAACGAGACCACGAGTTTGTGGGAACCGGTGACCGACGCTGACCTGACTGACGCCGATGACCTGTCGCTGGATGTGGACGTTGCCGGGCATGGCTGGTTCAAGACACTCGATGCATCGGGTGAGAAGGTGCTGGCATCGAGTATCACGGTCAATAATCAAGTCGCCTTCACCACCTACCAACCGGAAGCCAGCACCGAACTCTGCTCGCCTGCCATCGGTAGCGGTTCAGTCTATCTGCTCGACATTGTCTCGGGGCATACGGTTGCCGATCTCGACGAGGACGGCGATATCGACCAGAACGACGACTCCTACCAGCTCAAGCACCCGGGTCTGCCGCCACCTATCGTGCCGATCATCACCGAGAACAACGAGAGCGGCCTGGCCGGCCCCGAAGAAGTCGACCTCGATTTCGGCATGATGACGCAGCGCACTTTCTGGTCCGACCTGAGCGACAGCCCCGACAACGCCGACATGGCGGACATGATTGAGGACTGACAAGATTGAGGACTGACATGATTCGACGACGACAGGGACACCTCGCTGCATAAGCTCATGCGCAAACGTTCTTGAAGGTGTGCACCTCCGGTTGCTCCAATACCGACTCTGAACAAAGAAGCGGTAGCACCGGACATGAGTATCGAAACCGACGTCGTGATCATCGGAGCCGGGCCCAGCGGTCTGTTCCAGGTGTTCGAACTCGGGCTGCTCGACCTGCACGCCCATGTCATCGAGACGCTCGATGCACCGGGCGGTCAGTGCGCCGAGTTGTATCCGTCGAAGCCGATCTTCGATATTCCTGCCTATCCGACGATCGGAGCGCAGGAGCTGGTCGAGAATCTGCTCGAACAGATCCGGCCGTTCGCACCGACTTTTCATTTTGGACAACAGGTCGAGATGCTGCAGCGGCTCGACGACGACCGTTTTCATCTCGTCACCAGCAAGGGCGTCGAGTTCATTGCCCGTGCCGTCATCATTGCCGGTGGCGTCGGTTCCTTCGCACCGGTCAGGCTCAAGATCGAAGGTGTAGAGGCTCACCAGGGCCGTGACCTCTTCTACTCGATCAAGGACCCTGGCCTGCACGTAGGGAAGGACGTCGTCGTTCTCGGGGGTGGCGATTCGGCCCTCGACTGGGCGCTCGACCTGCAGAAGACCGCCAACAGCGTTCTCCTGATCCATCGCTCTGAGCGATTCAAGGCGGCACCCGCGTCGGTCTCGCGCATGCACGAGTTGTGTGCCAATGACGAGATGCAGTTTCTGGCCGGAAACGTCACGAAGCTCCTCGAAGGCCCCGGTGCGGCGAACGACGAGTCCTTGCCTGCCCTGAAGGGTATCGAGGTGACGGCTGGTGACGGCGTGACCCGCCGGATCGAACTCGATCATCTGCTGGTGTTCTTCGGTCTGTCGCCAAAGCTCGGGCCCATTGCCGAGTGGGGTCTCGATCGTCGCGGAAATTCCATCAGCGTGGACACCGAACACTTCCAGTCCAGCGAGCCCGGCATCTACGCGGTTGGCGACATCAACTGGTACCCGGGCAAGAAGAAGCTGATCCTGTCGGGCTTTCATGAAGCCGCGCTAGCCGCCTTCTCGATCAAGGAGCGGCTCAACCCGGGCAAGAAGGTCCACTTGCAATACACCACCACCAGCCCCGTGATGCATCAGCGGCTCGGTGTCCAGGACCCCTACGCTCACGATATAGAGGCTGCCTGATGTATCGCTACACCGAGCACGATCGCGCCTTCATCGAGGCCAGGGTCGAGGAGTTTCGCGACCAGACCACCCGCTTTCTGACGGGCGAACTGCCGGACGACGAATACAAGCAGTTGCGCCTGCGCAACGGCCTGTACGTTCAGCGGCATGCACCGATGCTGCGGGTGGCCATTCCCTACGGCATGCTGTCGAGCGCGCAGATGCGCATGCTCGCACATGTTTCGCGAACCTACGATCGAGGCTACGGCCACGTCACGACGCGTCAGAACATGCAGTTCAACTGGCCTGCGCTCGAGGAAGTACCGGACATCCTCGCCGAACTCGCCACGGTCGAGATGCATGCCATCCAGACCAGTGGCAACTGCATCCGTAATACCACTACTGACCCCCTGGCAGGTGCCGTCGGCGACGAGATCGCCGATCCACGCCCCTGGTGCGAACTGATCCGGCAATGGTCGACCCTCCATCCCGAATTCAACTGGCTGCCCCGAAAGTTCAAGATAGCCGTGAGCGGCGCGTCGAGTGACCGCGCGGCGGTTCAGGTCCACGACATCGGTCTTCGCCTCATCAGGAACGAGGCGGACGAAATCGGCTTCGAAGTACTTGTCGGCGGCGGTCTGGGACGGACGCCGTTCATCGGCCAGACGATTCGCGAGTTCCTGCCGACGAAGGATCTCTTGACCTACCTCGCCGCGATCCTGCGGGTCTACAACCTCGAAGGCCGACGCGACAACCTCTACAAGGCGCGCATCAAGATTCTGGTCAATGCCCTGGGCATCGAGGCGTTCCGGATGCGTGTCGAGACCGAATGGGCTGCGTCGAGACACGTGGACGACACCTTCACCGATGCTGACATCAAACGCCTGCGGGGGTTCTTCCCCGCGCCGCCGATGCTCGACGGCAAGCCAGCACACGAGCCGGATCAGGCATTCACGAACCCAATGTTCAACCAGTGGTACAAGGCCAATACCCGTGATCACAAGGACGCTGGGCGACGCATCGTGTACATCTCGCTCAAGGCTCCGGGCCAGCCTGCCGGGGATATCACCGACAGACAGATGGACATCGTCGCCGACCTGGCCGAGCGGTTCAGCCTCGGTGAGATTCGTACCACCCATGAACAGAATCTGGTCCTCGCGCATGTCCCGGTCGACGCGCTGTTCGATCTGTGGCGCGAGCTTGCGGACGCGGCGCTCGCTACCCCCAACATCGGGCGCCTCTCGGACATGATCGTCTGTCCCGGACTCGACTTCTGCTCGCTCGCCAATGCAGGCACGCTCTCGATCTACGACCAGATCTATGCGTATTTCGACGATCTTGACTACCTGCACGAACTCGGCGATATCTCGATCAAGATATCGGGTTGCATGAACGCCTGTGGACACCACCATGTCGGCGACATCGGCATCCTTGGTGTCGAGAAAGGCGGTGAGGAGTGGTACCAGCTGACCATCGGCGGGCATGCCGGTAACGACGCTGCAATCGGCCGGCGACTCGGCAAGGCGATCCCGAAACCGGATGTCGCACGCGCCGTGGCGAAATTGCTCGATACCTATGTCGCTCGGCGAAAGTCGGGCGAATCCTTTCATGACGCTGTCGATCGACTCGGCGTCGAACCCTTCAAGGAGACGGTCTATGCCACTGCTGCGTAATGGCAATCTGCATGTCAACGACGTCTGGCAACAGCTCGGTGACGACGACGAGATTCCTCGACAGTCGGCCAGTGATGAAGGCCACCCGCCTGTCGCTGTGACCCTGTCCCGTTACCTGACGTTGGCGAGCACGGGCGCGGGCCCGAACGGGATTGGTGGTGTCCGCCTGGAACCCGCCGACGATGTTTCCGAGTTGACGCCGTTCCTCGATCGGCTGCAACTGATCATCATCGATTTCCCGGCCTATACGGACGGTCGAGGTTACTCCCAGGCGCGCACGCTACGATCGCGCCTAGGCTTCGCCGGCGAGCTTCGCGCCGTCGGCGATGTGCGCGCCGATCAGCTTCACTTCATGATGCGCGCCGGCATCGACACCCTCGACCTTGCCGACGCGATCGATGAATCCGTCCTGCAAGGCCTGGTCAGGCGCTATCAGACGAGCTACCAGCCTAGCTATTCACTTGCCATTGCCGGCTGACGGGCTGTGCGACAATTCGCTCAAGTCACGCGAATTGCTGGAGCTCACGTTGGACAAGCGCTTGCTGGATATTCTCGTCTGCCCGGTCACCAAGGGAAAACTTGTCTTTCGCGGCGATGAGCTCTGGAGTACTCAAGCCGCGCTGGCCTACCCGGTACGTGACGGCATACCCGTCATGCTCGAGCAGGAAGCACGCTCGCTCAGCCTCGATGAGGTCGAGTCATTGAAAGCCGAGAAGCGCTGACACGTCGGATTGGTGAAACAAGCCGGAGTGTCACGGACCAGGGCGACACGGTTCTGGATGATCCAGCTCAGTGAGGCATCACCTCAGTTAGGCATCGCCGCACCCGGCATCTTGACGTGGACTACGTCGGACACCGATTCGAGGTTGCTTTCCGGTGTACCTACGAAACGGCGCATCTGCAGGTAGAGTTCGCTGGCATCGGCATAGGCGGCAGGAATCGTGACGGTTTCCTCGAACTCGAGCCACTTCGCGAAATCCATGTCCTCATCGAAGCCGATGCGGTAGTGATTCGGGTTACCGGTGACCGCCAGACGCAGGGAGGTCGAACCGTTGTTGCTGATCACGCCGACATCGTCGATCCGGATCAATGGCGGGTTTGCCGCGACGGTGCTACCTGCCTTGCATCGGGGTCCGGGCAATCCACCACCAAGGGTGAACTCGCGGACCAGATCGTAGCCGGTCGAGGGCTGTTCCACGCGAATGGCCGCGAAGCGCGTCTTCGAGATCGTCACGACAAAAGGCACATTCGGCACATCCACGACGCCTGCCATGCCGGACGCATCGGTAAACGCCGTGCCGAACTGGCGGTAGTTGCCGTGAAGCCCGATACAGACCGATGCACCGGGCACCGGCTGGCCGATCTCGTCGACCACTCGGACGCTGAATCGAGCGGCATGGGCCGAGCCGGTAGCCAGTGCCAGCGCACCGAAAGACAAGCCAATGGTCAGGGCTGCCGTCAGCAGCTTCTTCGTATGATCGGTCGAGCGGTTCATCGTCTTCCCTCGCGCAATGGACAGACGTCACGTGCCGGCATACCGGCGATCGGACGCGCGCTGTCAAGAAGCTGACAGCGAGAGCCATTGTCAGACGAGCGGAGCTCGACGAGTTGCGAGGGAAGTCACGAATCCGACGCATCAAGTGTCGGATCGTTGGCACGATCGATCAGCCGCGTTCCCAGTTTCGGATGCGCCCGGTGTCGACATGCACGAAGCCAGAGCGTCGGTAGTAGCCCACACCGCCGGATTGCATCGCCAGGGCGGCCTGCTGCAACTCACGCGTATGGATTCCAGGGATGTGAATGTCAGCTGCCCTCCCCTCCATGTGCAGGCTGAACTTGGCTACGCCCATCGAGCGCTTGCGCAGCCGAGCGTTCGTCTCCGGGGTGCGGTAACCCGACAGGAGGTGTATTGGTTCGTCGGTATCCACAGTGGCGTAAAGGCGAACCAGATCGTCGACCAGTCGCCGATCCATGACGCGCGCCTTGTCTGCTCGATGGTCGCGCATCAGTTCGTTTATCTCGGTGAGCGCCTGTTCGACATAGCCCCCATACTGAAAATAGACGACATCCAGCTCTTCCCAAGTATGGGCATTGACGAGCAACAATCGCCGGTCTGACTCGGGTACGTCGGCCAGAGCCGCTGACCCGGGCACGAGGCTGCCAACCAGCGAGGCCGCGACTAGCCCGGCGCCGGTTCGGAGGAATTGACGGCGTCCTTCCCGGACGCCTGGATCGATCGAACTGACATCCAGCATTGAATTTCCTCGCATCCCTGACCAAGGCATTCCCGGCCCCGACATCGCCGGCCCCAAGAGTCGACCTGGTCAGCCAATCGTCACGATATTACCAACGCGCAACGGGCGTCAAAACCTCAGCATTCTGACACAGCTTCGACGCTCCGGACCGTCGGCCTCACATTGCCTGGAGCGCTCCATGGAGAGATCGTCAGACTCTAACGCTGAAGTCGCTTGCAGTTCGGCCGCGCCAATGGTGAATCAGACATACATCACGCCAAGGATCTCGTACTCGCGGTTGCCGTTCGGCGTCTGTACGCCAACCTCGTCACCTTCGCTCTTTCCAATGAGAGCGCGTGCAACGGGTGAGTTCACACTGATTCGCCTGGCTTTCAGGTCGGCCTCGTCGTCGCCGACGATCTGGTAGCTGATCTCTTCATTCGAACCGAGATCGAGAAGTTTCACGGTGGATCCGAAGACCACCTTGCCGTTGGCGTTGATCGTGGTCACGTCGATGACCTGCGCGTTGCCGAGCTTGCCCTCGATTTCCTTGATGCGACCCTCGATAAACCCCTGCTCTTCCCGCGCCGCATGGTACTCGGCGTTTTCCTTCAAGTCGCCGTGTTCGCGCGCTTCGGCAATCGCCTGGATGACCGCTGGTCGTCGCACGCCCTTCAGTTCGGTGAGTTCCTCGCGCAACTGGGTTTCACCGCGCTTGGTGAGTGGGAACTTGCTCATCTTGTCTCCGGGTGAATATCGGCAAGCCGGTGCACACTACCGCCGACCGTTGAACTCAACGCTGCACAGATCGCGCTGGCACCTGCCAAGGTCGTCGTGTACGGGATCTTCCGCCCCAGTGCTGTCTGGCGAATGTAATACGAGTCGGTCAGCGCCTGCTTGCCGTCAGTGGTATTGATGATCAACGCGATATCGTCATTCTTGATTCGATCGAGAATATGCGGCTGACCCTGCTGCACCTTGTTGACGCGCTCGCAAGGCAGACCGGCGGCCGTCACCACCGCCTCGGTGCCACCGGTTGCCACCAGGCTGAAGCCGGCCTCATGCAACCGTCTCGCCACATCGACCAGACCACGTTTGTCCTGATCTCGAACCGAAAGGAAAGCACACCCCGTGCGGGGTAATTCGACAGAGGCGGCGAGCGATGCCTTGTAGAAGGCTTCACCGAAGGTCGTCGCCGACCCCATCACTTCGCCCGTTGATTTCATTTCCGGCCCAAGCGTCGGGTCTACCCCGGGGAACTTCCCGAACGGGAAGACGGATTCCTTGACGCTGACGAACGCCGGGCGCGGCACCGACATCTGCCCTTGTGCCGAGAGACTCTGGCCCACCATGCACCGGGCACCGATCCGTGCCAGCGGCACACCGGTGGCCTTGGACACGAACGGTACGGTCCGTGAGGCCCGTGGGTTGACCTCGAGCACATAGATTCGCTGCCCCGCATCCGCCAACTGGATGGCGAACTGTGTATTCATCAGCCCGATCACCCCGAGTCCCCTGGCCATTTTCCGGACCTGCTCTCCCAGTTCCTCGCATAGTGCATCGGAAAGACTGTGTGGGGGCAACGAGCAGGCCGAGTCGCCGGAGTGGATTCCAGCCTCTTCGATGTGCTCCATGATCCCGCCGATGACAACGTGTTCGCCATCGCAGATGGCATCGACATCAACTTCGACCGCGTCGTTGAGGAAACGATCGAGCAGCACGGGGGAATCGTTCGAGACGCTCACGGCCTCTCTCATGTAACGCTCGAGCTCGGCCTCTTCCTGACAGATCTCCATGGCCCGACCACCGAGAACGTAACTCGGACGGACAACCAGCGGATAGCCGATTTCGGCGGCCAGGGCGATCGCCTCGGCGGGGTTGCGTGCCGTGCGATTCGGCGGCTGGCGAAGACCGAGCCCCTCTATCAAGTGCTGGAATCGCTCGCGATCTTCAGCCAGATCGATCGAATCCGGCGAAGTTCCGATGATCGGCGCACCCGCCGCCAGCAGATCACGCGCGAGTTTCAGAGGTGTCTGCCCGCCGTATTGAACAATCACACCCTTGGGGTTCTCGACATCGATGATCGACAGCACGTCTTCCAGTGTCAACGGTTCGAAATACAGTCGATCAGAGGTATCGAAGTCGGTCGACACGGTCTCGGGATTGCAGTTGACCATGATGGTCTCGTAGCCATCCTCGGACAGGGCGAGTGCGGCGTGTACGCAGCAGTAGTCGAATTCGATGCCCTGGCCGATCCGGTTCGGGCCACCGCCGAGCACCATGATCTTGTCGCGATTGGTGGGTGCGGCTTCCGAATGCCGTTCATATGTGGAGTACATGTAGGCAGTGGTGGTCGCGAACTCCGCGGCACAGGAGTCGACGCGCTTGTACACCGGCACGACCCCCAGATCACGTCGCCGTGCACGCACATCGTGCTCGTTCGGGGCATCGATCAGCGCGGCGATGCGGATGTCCGAAAATCCGTCGCGTTTCCAGCGAAACAGGGTGTCGGCATCGACCGCATCGAGCGTCCACCCGGCGATCTCCTTCTCGGTCTCGACAAGCGATTCGATATGCGACAGGAACCAGGGATCGATCTTCGTCGCCTCGAATACCCGGTTCAGTCCCCAGCCTTCACGGAAGGCGTCAGCGACATACCAGAGTCGGCTCTCGCGTGGCTCACGCAACTCCCGCTCCAGCACGACGGCACGCTCATCGTGCATCAGAGAAGGGCCGTCGCTACCTTCGTCGAAACCCGTACCGAGGACGGGGTCAAGACCGGCAACCCCGATCTCGAGTCCGCGCAAGGCCTTCTGCAGAGACTCGCGGAAGGTTCGCCCGATAGCCATGACCTCGCCGACGGACTTCATCTGCGTGGTCAGACGACTGTCGGCGCTTGGAAACTTCTCGAAGGTGAAACGCGGCACCTTGGTGACGATGTAGTCGATCGACGGCTCGAACGATGCAGGCGTGGCCCCACCGGTGATCTCGTTACGAAGTTCATCGAGCGTGAAGCCCACGGCCAGCTTGGCCGCTACACGCGCAATCGGAAATCCGGTGGCCTTCGACGCCAGTGCAGACGATCGGGACACGCGCGGATTCATCTCGATGATGATCATTGCGCCGTTTTCCGGATTGATCGCGAACTGGACGTTGGAACCGCCCGTGTCGACACCGATCTTGCGCAGCACCGCGATCGACGCGTTGCGCATGATCTGATATTCCTTGTCGGTCAGGGTCTGCGCCGGGGCCACCGTGATGGAGTCTCCCGTGTGCACCCCCATCGGGTCGAGATTCTCGATCGCGCAGACGATGATGACGTTGTCTGCCGAGTCGCGAACAACCTCCATCTCGAATTCCTTCCAGCCAAGGACTGATTCCTCGATGAGAATCTCGGTCGTGGGGGACAGATCGAGACCGCGCGCGGCGATGCTCTCGAATTCATCGCGATTGTAGGCAATGCCGCCACCGCTACCCCCCATGGTGAAGGAAGGTCTCAGGATGCAAGGAAAACCGATGTCGTCGGCGGCAGCCCGCGCATCGTCCATCGAGTGCGCGATGGCAGCGCGTGGGGTGTCCAGCCCGATCTCGGTCATGGCAACGCGAAATTTCTCGCGATCTTCGGCCATGTCTATCGCGGCCGGCCGCGCGCCGATCATCTCGACGCCGAACTCCTCGAGCACGCCCATGCGGTTCAGATCAAGCGCGCAGTTCAGTGCGGTCTGACCGCCCATCGTCGGCAACAGGGCATCGGGCCGCTCACGCTCGATGATCGATTTCACGACACGCCAGTCGATGGGTTCGATATAGATTGCGTCCGCCATGGCCGGATCGGTCATGATCGTAGCCGGGTTCGAGTTGACGAGAATGACCCGATAGCCTTCCTCGCGCAGCGCCTTGCAGGCTTGCGCGCCCGAATAGTCGAACTCGCAGGCCTGACCGATGACGATGGGCCCCGCCCCGATGATCAGGACGCTTTCGATGTCACTACGTTTAGGCATGGTGTCAGTCTTGCATCGATTCGACGAAACGATCGAACAAGGCCACGACGTCATGCGGCCCCGGACTGGCTTCGGGGTGACCCTGAAAACCGAAGGCCGGCACATCGAGGCGCCGGATTCCCTGGAGGGTTCCGTCGAACAGTGAGGTATGCGTGATGGCGATGTCGTTGCCGAGCGTGTCGGCATCGACCGCAAAGCCGTGGTTCTGGCTACTGATCATGACGCGGCCGGTGGTGATATCGAGCACCGGATGGTTTGCTCCATGATGGCCGAACTTCATCTTCGTCGTCCGCGCACCACTCGCCAGCGCGAGCAACTGGTGCCCGAGGCAAATGCCGAAGGTGGGCAAGCGATCTTCCTCGAGCAGCGTTCGGATCGTCTTGATGGCGTAGTCGCAGGGTTCGGGGTCACCCGGGCCGTTCGACAGGAACAGCCCATCGGGCGAATACGCGCGAATGGCGTCGGCGTCGGTGATCGCGGGAACCACGGTCACCCGGCAACCGCGCTCGACCAGAAGCCGGAGGATATTCTGCTTGATGCCGAAGTCCATGGCGACGACGTGCAGGCAGCGGCCGGAATCGTCATCGTCCATGGCCTGTGCCTGTGCCTGTGCCTGTGCCTGATCCTGAGCTGTAGTATCGGTCACGAGACGCCACGGACCCGCCTTCCAGACGTAGGATTCCCGGCAGCTCACTTCACGAGCGAGATCCATTCCTGACAAGCCCGGAAAGGCCTTTGCTGCGGCGAGCGCCTCGTCCAGGGCAGCCTCCCGCCCGGCCGTGAATCCCGCAATGATACAGCCACCCTGCGCACCGCTTTCGCGAAGGTGCCGGGTCAGCGCTCGCGTGTCGACATCGCTGATGGCGACCACGTCACGCGCCTGCAACCATTCACCGAGCGAAGTGTTCGCGCGAAAGTTGCTGTGCCGCAAGGGGAGGTCGCGGACGACCAGCCCGGTCGCGAAGACGCCTGTCGATTCGATATCTTGCGGGTTCGCGCCGGTGTTGCCGATATGCGGCATCGTCAACGTGACGATCTGCCTTGCATAGGAGGGATCGGTCAGGATCTCCTGATAGCCCGTCATCGACGTGTTGAACACGACCTCGCCGGCAGCGATGCCGTCGACACCGACAGCAACGCCATCGAAAACGGTTCCATCGGCCAGTACGAGGAGAGCGGGTCGGGACACGCGGCGTGACTACTCCATTCGGTTGATCGGTCGGACGAGCCAGCGCCCGACCAGGGCCCGGTTACTGTCTGACCCTGACGAGAGCTGCTGTGACAACGGCCCGGGACGAGGACTCGGGGCGAGGACTGGGGCGATGACTGGGGCGATGACTGGGGCGAGGTTTTCAGGCGAGCCGGGCGACTGCGCAATGATGGCTCCCGGTTGACTCACCCGGTGGACACAAAAACGGGAAAAGCAGCCGCTAGCGGCGCACTTTTCCCGTCTTGTAAACACCCGGGATATTACGCGGCGACGCGTACCTTTGTCCAGTCATCAGCCCTGCACATATCGATACCGTCCGGCGGTGCAGATCTCCGTGATTTCTCCCCGGCTGGCAAGCCACGACAAGTGTGAGAGGCTTTCACCGAGCGCGAACGAAAGTTGCTGCGGGTCGAGCTTGCGCCTGAACAACAGGGGGAACAGGTCGGCTGCCGTCATGGGCTCGCGACAGGCTACCCTGACCTGCTCGAGCCGTGTTTCGTGGTGCTGACGCAACTGCTCGAGTCGTGCGTGGAGCCCACGAAAGGGGCGCCCGTGCGACGGCAGCACAAGAGTTGTCTCGGGGAGTCCGCTTAGCTCGTCGAGGGTCGCGAGAAAACTCCCGAGCGGATCGGGATCGTGAGTGCCCGGCATGATGCTCACATTGGGCGTGATGCCAGGCAGTACCTGATCGGCCACGATCAGCACACCGTTGGCGGCATCGTGCAGCATCAGCATGTCCGGCGCATGCCCACGCCCTTCGAGGACGTCGAACGTACGTTCGCCACAACGCCACTGATCACCTGCCGAGAGACATCCGCTCGGTGCCAGCGCGGGGGGTTCGAATACGATTCGGCGAAAGTTGTTGCCACGCGAGGCGGCAACGGCACAGACCGCTTCATCAAGGCCATTCTCCCGATACCAACGGGCATAGCGCTCACCACTCGTGGCATCGTCGACGGCCCAGATCGACGCGGCCAGCGCGAGCTCACGGGGATGGCCGTACAGCGTCGCCCCCTGGTCGACGAACCAGCTCGCCAGGCCAAGATGGTCCGGATGAAAATGAGTGACGAGCAATTCGTTCGGAAATCCCTTCGCGAACAGGGACGACCATATCGCTCGGGTGGTGTCGCTGGCGATGCCGGTGTCGATCAATGTCGTCTCGCCCGGTCGCTCGCCATCCAGCAACCAGCAGTTGACATGATCGAGTGCAAACGGCAGAGGCAGGCGAACCCAGCGCATGCCGGGCAGGACGGATTCAGAGGAACCCGGGGCAGGCTCCGTATCGAACTCGATGATGGCCGGCTCAGACGTCTGCAAGATCGCCCTTGCTCTCAAGCCACCGCTTGCGATCAGGCGCACGCTTCTTGGCAAGCATCATGTCCAGCGTACTCAGTGTCTCGTCTCCGGTGGCGATGGTCAGCCGCACCAGGCGGCGCGTGTCCGGTGCAACCGACGTCTCCCTGAGCTGCAAGGGATTCATTTCTCCGAGTCCCTTGAAGCGCGTCGTACTGACCTTACCGGTCTTCTTGTCAGCCTCGATACGATCCAGGATGCCGCGTCGCTCCGCATCGTCAACCGCATAGAAGACCTCTTTGCCGACATCGATCCGGTACAGCGGCGGCATGGCCACATACACGTGACCTGCGTCGACCAAGGGCCGGAAGTGCCTGACGAACAGGGCGCAGATAAGGGTGGCGATGTGGGCTCCGTCCGAATCGGCATCGGCAAGGATGCAGACTTTGCCGTAACGCAGACGGGACATGTCCTGAGAGCCCGGCTCGATGCCGATCGCGACGGAAATGTCGTGAACTTCCTGGGAACCCAATATCTGCTCGACGTCGGCTTCCCAGGTATTCAGGATCTTGCCACGAAGCGGCATGATCGCCTGAAACTCGCGGTCTCTCGCCTGCTTGGCCGATCCGCCAGCCGAGTCTCCCTCCACCAGAAAGAGTTCGGTTCGGGAAAGATCGGTGGATGCGCAATCGGCGAGCTTGCCGGGCAAGGCCGGACCGCTGGTGAGCTTCTTGCGAACGACCTTCTTGCCTGTTCGACTCCGTGCCTGGGCACTCGCGATGACCAGCATGGCAAGCGCATCGCCAGACTCCGGATGCCGGTTCAGCCACTGCGCGGCATGGTCCTTGACAACCCCCGAGACAAACGCGGCGCACTCTCTGGACGAGAGTCGCTCCTTGGTCTGCCCGGAAAACTGCGGATCCTCGAGCTTCACCGAAAGCACGTATGCAATGCGATCCCAGACATCTTCAGGCGCGATCTTGACGCCGCGCGGCACGAGATTGCGGAAGTCGGCAAATTCGCGCACGGCATCGGTGAGCCCGGCGCGCAGACCATTGACGTGCGTACCGCCCTGTGCGGTCGGGACGAGGTTGACGTAGCTTTCCTGCACCGCTTCGCCGCCCTCCGGCAACCACAACACAGCCCAGTCGGCCGCTTCGGTCGAACCCGCCATGCCGCCCGACAACGGCTCGACGGGCAGCGTCTCGAAGCCCTCGACTGCCGTCGACAGATAGTCGACCAAGCCATCCTCGTAGCACCACTCCTCCCTCTCGTCGCTCGCCTCGTCGTGCAGCCGCACGCGAAGTTTCGGGCAGAGCACCGCCTTGGCGCGCAGCAGGTGACGCAAGCGGCTCAGCGAGATCTTCGGAGAATCGAAGTACTTCGCGTCAGGCCAGAAACGAATACCCGTGCCGGAGTTGCGTTGTCCGACCGTGCCCTGCACGGCCAACGGTGTATCGACGTCACCCCTCTTGAATGTTGCCAGGTATTCCTGCCCGCCTCGCCGGATGGAGACTTCCAGCCGGGTCGACAGCGCATTCACGACCGACACACCGACACCGTGCAGGCCGCCCGAGAAGCGATAGTGGTCGTTCGAGAACTTTCCGCCGGCGTGCAAGGTGGTCATGATCACCTCGACCCCGGGCTTCTTCTGTTCCGGATGCAGGTCGACCGGCATGCCTCGACCGTCATCGATTACCTCGAGCGAGCCGTCCTTGTAGAGTGTTACCCGAATATCGCTGGCATGCCCCGCCAGCGCCTCGTCGACGCTGTTGTCGATGACCTCCTGAGCGAGATGGTTAGGGCGCAGGGTGTCGGTGTACATGCCCGGTCGCTTGCGGACCGGATCGAGACCACTCAGCACCTCGATGGAGGATGCGTCGTACTTGCCGCTCATCTCGAAAGACTCGTGTGAAAGACGCAGTTCAGGGGTCGACACCGACCCTCTATCCGCGATTGCAGGCGAGTGTAGCCGACGCCTGCTGCTCGTGACCGGACGACGCTTGCCCTTGAAGTCTTTCTCGCCAGCCGACACACTTCCCCCGGAGCGTACCTGTTTCGGGTTCGTGAAACGCCCTATCGGACTGAAAAGCCAGCAATGACCGAATCACCGCATATCGTGCAACTCGACGAACAGAATTTCATGCAGGTGGTTGTCGAGGGCTCCGACAACGTGCCCGTCCTGGTCGATTTCTGGGCCGACTGGTGCGAGCCCTGCAAGGCACTGATGCCGGTGCTCGAGAAGCTCGCGATCGAATACGGTGGCGCCTTCGTGCTTGCCAAGCTCGACACCGAGGCGCACCCCGGCATTGCACAGCAACTGGGCATTCGCAGCCTGCCGACGGTCAAGCTGTTCAGCAAGCGGCAGCTCGTCGACGAGTTCACGGGCGCCCTGCCGGAAGTCGAAGTGCGCAAATTCCTGGACACTCACGTCACCCCGGCGGAGGGCGAAAGCCCGGAAGAGACTTCATCACCAGAGGAAGGCGCCGTTGCGCAGGCCATGGCGCTGTTCGAGTCGGGACAGGCAGAACAGGCCACGACCTTGCTCAAGGCGGCACAGGCCGAGGATCCGGAGAATGCGGACATACTTCTCGCGCTGGGCCAGATCTCGATCGCCGGCGGGGCGATCGAAACGGCCGAAAGTTGTCTTGCGGCGCTGCCAGAGGCCAGCCGCGAAGGCATGCAGGCCAAGCGTCTCGGCGCAACCGTTGCGCTGGCGAAAGAGCACCCGGCTTCGGAGAGTCTGCAGAGTCTTCAGGCAAAACATGCTGACAATCCCGAAGACAGCGGCACGCGTTACCAGCTCGCGATCGCATCAGCACTCGCGGGCGATGTTCAGGGCGGCATGGACCACCTGCTGCATCTGGTCAGGACAGACCCGGAACACGACGATGGTGCACCGCGAAAGCGCCTGCTGACACTCTTCGACGTGATCGGTGACGATCCGCTCGTCGGTCAGTATCGGCGCAAATTGTTCGCGTTGCTGCACTGAGCGACCACCCGGAACAGGATCCCGCTCTGCCGTGGCGCGTCAGCACGGCGCTCTGGAGCCGCACTGCCAGCAGGCACCGAATTCCCCACCGACACGTTCGTTGCACCGGGCACAGTACCAATCGGGGTGGGGCCGCCGGCGCGTTGCCTCGAAGTCCTCGATCAGCGCCCGCGCCCTCTCCATGTGCCGATGCTCCTCCAGCCAGACACCGATGACATCACCGGGCGGCAACTCGCCGATGGCCCCGCTCAGGTAGCTGCCGGTGATGCGCGCGCGCATTCCCCCGGCAGCCAGCTCGTCGACGACAAGCTGAGCTTCCACCAGATTGGCAGCGCTATAGACGTGGGGCATGGCGAATCCGGGATCAGTCGACAGACAGTGCGCTTCTGGCGACGATCAGGCCGTCTTCGTCTGCGTAGAGATGATCGCCCGGCGAGATGATCACGCCACCGAAGCCGAGTACCACGTTTTCCTCGCCAAGCCCCCTCTTCTCGCTCTTGCGTGGATGGGTGGCAAGCGCCTTGATACCTATTCCACAGGCCAGAGTTTCCTCGCTGTCTCGAATGCAACCGTGAACCACAACGCCAGCCCAACCGTTCTTTTCGGCCAGGGTGGCAAGCATTCCTCCCAGCAGCGCACAGCGCATCGACCCACCCCCGTCCACGACCAGCACCTTGCCCTCACCCGGCCGTTCGAGCGCCGCCCGGACAAGCGAATTGTCATCGAGGACGCGCAGACAATGCACCGGGCCGTGAAACTCGATGTTTCCACCGAAGTCGCTCCATAGCGGCTCCAGGACATCGACGCTATCGCCATGGGTGTCGCAAAGATCGGTCGTCTTCATGCGGAATCTCCAGCCAGGTTGCTCTTGATGGCGGTTTCTGCAGTCAGTGCATAGGGTAGATCGAGCCGTTCAAGCGGGGTGCCCTGGAGACTGAGCGCGTCGCCGTCTCGATCGATCTTGACGACCGCCAGAAGCTCGACGCCCGCCCCGCTCGGAACGGCGTCGACGACCATACCCACATCGGTGCCATCACCCGCCTGCAGGGCCGCTCCGGTCTCCACCGCCAGCGGCGTCGCTGTCCGGAAGCGAGACATATGGCGCTTCAGCTTGCCCAGGTAATGCATTCTCGCGACGATCTCCTGTCCCGGATAGCATCCCTTGCGAAAACTCAGTCCACCAATGTGTTGCAGATTGACCATCTGTGGCACGAAGGCCTCGCGATTGTCAGCGCCAATGCGCGGAATACCCGCGGAGATATCGCCGAGACGCCACTGCCTGTCTCCGGACGCGCTATCGCCGCCATCTACATCGCTTGCCGATGCCGAATCAGGTGCGACAAGCAGATAGCGTTTAGCGGGAGCGGGTGCTTGTGCATCGTGCCACCGAAGAATCTGGGTATCTTCGTCTGACACGTCGGTGATCACATCGAGGACCCTCGTCGCGTGCACCACGGAGGGGTCCAGCGCCGCTGGCAATTCATCGGCAAGTGATTCCTTCAGTGTCTCGCCGCCCGGCGACATCCAGAGACCACGACAGCTCAGCCCGGTGCGCGGCTCGAACGTGACATCGGCGCGCAGCACGAACATCCGCAAGCGTTGCAGGAAACCGTCGACTATCTCAGCCGGCAGAACCAGCCGAAAAGCGCCACCGGTCAGCGGAATCACCAATGGCAAACCCAGCAGGCGCCCCTTGGGGTTGCAGTAACCTGCCAGGAACGCTCGCGTAGGTTCGGCGCCCGCCAGATCGTTGGAGAGTTGTCCTTGCAGGAAAGCGACTGCATCAGATCCCCGCGCATCGACGATGGCAAGCGATTCGAGGCGCAAAAGCGTTGTCGGCAGGGATTGCAGATCTTGCATCGTGGTCGGCTTCCGGGAAGTGTAGCCGGTGGGAGTTCCGGCTTGCTTGCATTGATTGTCGCAGACCAGCGGCTCAGGTCGACACGTTTGCTATCATTCGTCGGCTCACCGAGTTCCATCGCGCCAGCACGCATCTTGCAGGCGCACCCAGATTCAATCATGAACAGGCAGCCGACACCCTTGGCAGACTCTCCGGATACCGAAACCGCCACTGGCGGAAAGGGCAGCACAGCTCGACCCTCGTGTCCCGAGGACCCAAGGCCTTCGGCAACGGAACCGCAGCCGGTCGAGATCGGTGGCCAGAAAGGTCCCGAACCCACCCGCTACGGCGATTGGGAAAAGAACGGTCGTTGCACGGATTTCTGAACGCGGGCCCGCGCCGATTTCTGCTTCCACACGTATACGAGGGGACCAAGACCCTGCATGAGTAACCGATCATGAGCCGCAACGACCCGCGACCGCTTTCGCCCCACCTGATGCACTACAAGTTGCCACTGACGGCGTATCTGTCGATCAGTCATCGGGCAGCAGGTGTCGTCAACAGCCTGGCCATCGTGATTCTGGTCATCGTTGTCGCCGCCGCCGCCGGTTCGCCCGACGGCTACGGTTTCGCCGGCGCCCTGGTCGACTCCTGGTTCGGCAAGCTGGTGCTGTTCGGATTTACCTTGAGCCTGTACTACCACTTGTGCAACGGCATTCGCCACCTCTTCTGGGATGTCGGCATCGGGCTTGACCTGCCGACCGCCATGAAGTCGGGCTACGTCTCCCTGGCCGCCGCCGGCGCGCTCTCGGTCATCACCTGGCTTGTGGCTGCCGCCGCATGAGCCGCCTCAGGACACCGCTTTCCCAGGTGAAGGGTCTGGGTTCGGCGAAGGAAGGCACGTCGCACTTCTGGACGCAGCGACTCACGGCAATCGCACTGGTTCCGCTGGTGATCTGGCTGTGCTTCTCGGTCGCGTCACTCCCCGACATGGACTACCTTGCGGTGCGCGAGTGGCTCTCGAGCCCATCCACGAGCATCATGATGGTGTTGTTCATCATGGTTGCGTCCTATCACTCGCGACTTGGCCTGCAAGTGATCATCGAAGACTACGTCAGCGGGCATGCCGCACGTACCGCCGCCATCATCGCGGTGACCTTTGCGGCCGGCGTCATCGCTGTCATCGGTGTCTTCTCTGTGCTGAGAATAGCCTTCGCCGGTTGAGGGTTTGCGTTGCGGGCCTGGCGCAGGTGAGACAAGCCTGCGCCCCATCCGTATACCACCGTGCCGAGAGTCGGTATCCACGAGCCGTTCCACGCAACGAGAATGAGCATGGGCAGTAACGCTTACACCATCATCGACCACCAGTACGACGTCGTCATTGTCGGCGCTGGCGGTGCCGGCTTGCGCGCGACGCTGGGCATGGCGGCAAAAGGCCTGTCGACCGCCTGTGTGACCAAAGTCTTCCCGACACGCTCGCACACCGTCGCCGCGCAGGGCGGCATGAGCGCAGCGCTCGGCAACATGGGGGACGATCACTGGACCTGGCACATGTACGACACCATCAAGGGTAGCGACTGGCTGGGTGATCAGGATGCGATCGAGTACATGTGTCGTGAGGCCATGCCGGCGGTCATCGAGCTCGAGCACTACGGCGTACCGTTCTCGCGAACCGAGGAGGGCAAGATCTACCAGCGCCCGTTCGGGGGCATGACGACCGAATTCGGCGAAGGCCCGGCAGCGCAGCGTACTTGTGCAGCGGCTGACCGAACCGGCCACGCCATTCTTCACACCCTCTATCAGCAGTCTCTCAAGCACCAGGCAGAGTTCTACATCGAACATTTCGCCACCGATCTGATCATGGAAGACGGTGTTTGCCGAGGCGTGGTCTCGCTCGATCTCGCGACCGGCGAGCTGCATCGCTTTCGCGCCCAGCTCGTGGTGCTGGCCACCGGCGGCTGCGGCAGAACCTACTTCTCGGCCACCTCGGCACACACCTGCACCGGTGACGGCAACGCCATGGTCCTGCGCGCCGGACTCCCGCTGCAGGACATGGAATTCGTGCAGTTCCACCCGACCGGCATCTATGGCGCCGGGGTACTGATCACCGAAGGTGTGCGTGGCGAAGGCGGCTACCTGACCAATTCCGAGGGCGATCGGTTCATGGAACGGTATGCACCGAACGCCAAGGACCTCGCGTCACGCGATGTGGTCAGCCGCTCGATGACCGTGGAGATCAAGGAAGGCCGTGGCGTCGGGCCGGAGGGCGACCACTGCTTCCTGAACCTTCAGCATCTCGGACGAGAAGTCATCGACAGTCGCCTGCCGGGCATATCGGAATCGGCCCGCATATTTGCAGGTGTCGATGTCGGAACCGACCCCATTCCGGTCATACCCACCGTGCACTACAACATGGGCGGCATTCCCACCAACTTCCACGGCGAAGTCGTGACACTCAGGGACGGTGATCCCGACAGCGTCGTGCCCGGGCTGATGGCGATCGGCGAGGCAGCCTGCGTTTCGGTACACGGCGCGAACCGTCTGGGCAGCAACTCGCTGCTCGACATCGTCGTCTTCGGCCGGGCCGCTGCCAATCGGGCAGCTGAACTGATCAAGCCCGGGGCGTCTCGACAACCCCTGGGTGAGCATGCGATGGAGCCTGTTCTTGCGCATATCGATCACGTCCGCGACAACCGAGGTGGGACGCGCAGTGCCGAGGTACGCGACGACATGCAGCGCAGCATGCAGACCAACGCGGCCGTGTTCCGTACGGGTGAAACCTTGCAGCAAGGCGCAGACGAAATGCGCAAGATCGTCGATCAGTTTGCCGATGTACAGGTAGATGACAAGAACCTGATCTGGAATACCGACCTCGTCGAGACCCTGGAGCTGGAGAATCTGCTGGCACAAGCGCAGGTGATCGTGCATGGCGCACTCAACCGCAAGGAAAGCCGGGGAGCGCATGCTCGCGACGATTTCGAGGAGCGGGACGACGACAACTGGATGAAGCACACGTTGGCGTGGACAGACGAGCAACAGAACGTCTCGATCGACTATCGCCCGGTGCACATGTACACGATGAGTGATGAAGCGAGCGTCATTCCGCCGAAGAAGCGCGTCTACTGACGCGACGATGAGCGGCTACTGATCCGACAATGAAAGGACACCGACATGGCTGAATTCACGCTCCCGGCAAATTCGATCGTACGCTCGAACGGCAATGTCCATGCGGCGCCCGAAGGGGCGACCCGGACGCGGCGATTCAAGATCTATCGCTACGATCCGGACAGCGGCGAAAACCCGCGCGTGGATACCTTCGAGCTGGATGTCGATAACTGTGGCCCGATGATTCTCGACGCGATCATCAAGATCAAGGCGGACATGGACTCCACACTGACGTTCCGAAGGTCCTGCCGTGAGGGCATTTGCGGGAGTTGCGCCATGAATATCGATGGTGGCAACGCACTCGCCTGCACCACCGCCATCGAGGACATCGATGGCGACATCACCATCTACCCCTTGCCTCACCAGCCGGTCATCAAGGACCTGGTGTCCGACCTCACCAATTTTTATGCCCAGTATGCGTCGGTCGAGCCCTGGCTGAAGTCCGACACTCCGCCGCCGCCCGATCGTGAACGGCTGCAGTCGCCGGAAGACCGGGAACGACTGGACGGCGCCTACGAGTGCATCATGTGTGCTTGCTGCTCGACCAGCTGTCCGAGCTACTGGTGGAACCCCGAGCGCTACCTTGGCCCTGCGGCGCTCCTCGCCTCTTATCGCTGGCTGGTCGACAGCCGCGACGACGCTACCGGCGAACGTCTCGACGATCTTGAAGACCCCTACAAGCTGTACCGGTGTCACACGATCATGAATTGCGCTCAGGTCTGCCCCAAGGGATTGAATCCGGCAAAGGCGATCGCCGAAACCAAGAAGATGCTCGTGGAACGCCGTTTCTGAGCGAAGCCTGCCGATGAGCGACGCCGGATCGTCATCCTTGACGGATGAAGCCAACTTGACGGATGGGGCAAAGCGAGCAAAGCTCCAGTGGCGCTGCCGGCGCGGCATGCGCGAGCTCGACGACGCCATGCGCGCTTATCTCGACTACCATTACGACGACGCCACGGAAGGCGAGCGTGCTGCTTTCGAGGGTCTGCTTGCGATGCAGGATCCCGAACTCTATCGGCACGTATGCGGCAAGGACAGGGATGAACGCTACGCAAGCATCATTGCCAAGATCACCGCCACACTGGGCGGCGAGCATTCGACCGTCGCGGCGCCGTAAGTTCCTCGGGCTGGTGCTTGCCTTCATGTGCGCGCGTGCCCTATGGGCCGCTGAGCTGCCGCCGGCAATTCTCGTCTCACTGCTTGTCGTCGTGGCGACAATTGCCGTGCTCGACCATCGAGAGCAATGCCGCGTGTCGACGCTGTGGCTGGATGCACGCGATACCTGGCACCTCGAGCAAGATGGCCTCGCCTGCTTCAGTGGCAAGCTGCTCGACGCCGGTACGCGAGGCGCTTCATCATTGACCCTGGTATTCGAAATCGTCGAGCGACCGGCAAGAACAGAGAGCTTCAATTCGGCAAGAACACAGGGCTTCAGGATGTCGACACGCAGGCGACTGCATGTGCACGCCGACAGTATCGACGACAAGGACTTCTCCTTCCTGCATTTGCAACTGATGCTCGCCGGCGATCCGGAACTGCCTTATACGGGTGCGGGTGCGGGTGCGGGTGCGGGTGCAGGCGCGGCGTCATGATTCACGGCATCGGCACCGACCTGGTCACGGTCAGCCGAATTGCAAGCGTGGTGGAGCGTTTCGGTGAACGCTTCGCCCGCCGCATCCTGCATGCGGACGAAATGCCCGAGTGGCGAGCACACCCCGCGCCTGTTCGTTACCTGGCGAAGCGTTTTGCGGTAAAGGAAGCCGCCGTCAAGGCACTGGGTACCGGTGAACGCGCCGGTGTCCTGTTAAGAGATTTCCGGGTCAGTCACGATGAGCTCGGAAAACCGCTCCTGAGCGTGACCGGCGTCGCTGCCGAACGCTGCAGCAAGGTCGGCGTGACCGCACTGCATGTCAGCATCAGCGACGAGGGGGATCTGGTCAATGCCTTCGTCATTCTCGAGACCCTTGCCAGACCCTGACGTAGTCGATGCTCCATTCGGTGGGGCGTGGCGTGGAGGCATCGGACGGGCCTGACCAGGTACCACCGATAGCCAGGTTGAGCACCAGGTACATCGCCTGACTCGACACATTCTCGCCGATTATCCGATAGCGCGGCTCACCATCGAGAAAGAACAGGAATTCCTCCGGCGACCAGGATACGCCGACGGTGTGAAACCCCTCACTCAGACCGCTCTGTTGGATCTCGAATTGACCGGGCGATCGAGAATCACCGGCTTCGTCGACGTATGCATAATTGGTGAAGATGCTGTCCGGAACGGAGCCGTTTCGCTCCATTACGAATAGCTGCGGTTTCAGCCCTTCGAATTCCGTGTCAAGCATCCAGAACGAGGGCCACACGCCCTGCCCTGTGGGCAGATCGATGCGCGCTTCTGCATAGCCGTAAGTGAAGTCGAACTTGCCCGCCGAACTCAGTACACCCGACAACCAGGGCTGCTCGTTGGCTGCAGCGCGCTGTGCTTCAGGCGTCTCGACGGCGGCGATGGTCAGCACGCCGTTCGCGACCGCAAACGGCGAATGAGCGAACTCGCGATCGCCAACCGTGTCGACGTAATACTGTTGCTCGTCGTTGATGACAACGTCCGGACCCCAGGGAAGCGCGGTATTCCACTTTGACGAATCCAGCTCGGCTCCGTGAAACTCATCATTGAAGATCAACGAATATCCGGCGGACGCAAGCGTCTCCGGTAACGCCGCACTCAAGGAAGGTTCACCATCAGCGCCACTACCACTGTTGGCATTCGTGGCCGCAACAGCGTCGTCGAGTCGAGCCTCGTGGAGCTCCCGGAGATCACTCTCGCCACAGCCCATCGATAGCAGCGTCGCCAGAGCAAGTCCGCAGAACAACCGGGCGCGACATAGTTGCAGGTTCATGCCGATCTCCGTCATCAATAGTAGTAACGCACGCCGATACCAAGCGAGTCGTTGTCGCCGATTTCGAAGCGCGAAATCAGGTCAAGGGTATGACCAAGGTGATAGAAACCGCCTCCGAAGACGAAGGGATCTCCGTCAAAGAAGCTGCTGTAGCCGACACCGGCTTGCAGTTCGAATCGATCATTCACCACGAAACGTGAGCCTGTTGCGACATGAACTCCCGTATCCGAGAGATCTGTGTTGACCGCGCCTCGCTGCAATTCGAACTCACCTGTCTCGACGCCTGCCGTCATGACCAGCGTCATCCGGTCTGCCATCGGAGGCGTGATGAAATAACTGGCCCCGACCAGCAGCTCACGGTAATCACTTGCCGCACCGAGCTGCGCCACCAACCGGAAGCTTTCACGGATGACCGCACTACCTTCCAGCGCTATGCCGCCCCCACCAAATTCATAGTTGATCGGCATCGCATCGAAATAGCCGAATTCGCGAGAACTGGCTCGCACCGCAGCCGGCATGCGCAACGCGGACAGGACCGGTGAGGCGGACGTGCCCCTCTTGCCAGCGTCCATGTCATCAGCATCCATCGCGTCGACCGAACTGTCGACGGCATCGGCTTGCTTCTTCCTTGCCGCGTTCATTGCCGCAATCCTGGCCGCATTCCTGGCCTTGTTCCTGGCCGCTTCGTCTGCTGCCAATTCCGCAGCCGCCTGGTCAGCGGCTCGCTGCTCCTCGGCACGCGCAAGCACAGCGGCCTTGCGGGCGGCAAGTCGCTCGGCGGCAAGACGATCTACCGCCGCCTCGCTTGCCTCTGCTTCGCGAGCCTCGCGTCGCTCGATAGCGCGCTTCCCGGTGGCAGACAGAGCGACCTGGCCCTCTTCATCATCCTCGACACGTTCCAGCGCTGCACCGACAGCAGGCTTGTCACTGTCTTTCGCGGCAAGGCGTTGGCGTGCTTCGTCGAGCAGCTTCGCCTGTCGCGCACGGACAGCTTCTGCGGTCTCCTGTCGCTTGACGATCAGATCCGCGGGTTGCGACGACCGCTTCATCGTACGTCGGGCGACTTGCTGGCGCGCGGTCTCAGGTCGAGCGAAGAACGACGCAGGCGTCTTGTCGGCATCGACATAGACCCGGCCATCGAGAATGATACGGCTACCCGGTGCGCCTGTTTCAGGGGTGCCGACGGGCGCCTGCCGCCAACGACGACCGTCGATCTTGACGATGACAGCGTCCTCGGCCGCTGCCGCAGCCGTCGCGTCAGATGCGACCGCAGGCTTGCCGGCAGCCGCGCCGAGAACAGGTGAAGCAACCGCTGCTCCAACACCCTCAACCGTCGAAATACTCTCGACGACGGCGGATACCGACGCCTGATCCATCGCCTCCTGATCTGTCGAGTCCCGGTTCCTCGATCGGTAAGCCGTTTCAAGATCCCACTCGGGCCCGGTAGCCTGGCAGTCATCAGCACCGGGCTCCCGCGTGCCGGAACAGTCTTCGGACAAGGGTCGAGAGATGGCGCTGAAAGGCCCATGCCCACATTGCGCGTCGGCGTAGACGACACGATCAAACCGGCCTTTGCTTTGCGTCAGGCCCGGACCATCACCAATGCGCGCGCAGACGGTGGCAACCGACTGTCCTCCAAGGGGTGTCGGTACGATGCGGGCGGCAAGCGAGGGCGGCAGGGTTCCACTGCAGTAGCAGCGGCCATTGGCCGAGTAGCTGCCATTCCACTCGGCCGCCCGCAGCGCAGGTGACAGTAGGAGCAGGCAGACGAGCCCGGCAGTACCGGTGAGGCTCATCGTGGATTGCATTGTCACAGGAGTCCGAATCCAGGCATGTGCGCTCCGTCCCATCAGGAAGCGTGCCAGCGTCTATTCGGAAGCCGGCATCGGTACTGTTGGGCAGAATCGCACCGCTACGGTTTAGGCAATCACCGCCAGTCCGATAAACCTGTCATCCAGACGCAACGCAGAGAGCCCTCGGGCTCAGCGTTCGCGCATTGAATGTCCGGTGTCCAGTCGCGTACCAACGGTAGCCACGACAATGCAAGAAAATGATCACGTTTCGACAACCGAACGCTGCGGTTGTTGCCCCTTGCCATGGCAATCGACTTTCGCACTACAGCGGGGGAGCGCAGCTACGGCCTGCCTGGCGCTGTCGCTCATGCTCGCGGCCTGCGGCACAGAGTCCCCAAGCCAGTCGACAACCGGTGACTCGACCGGCAGCAGCGCCTCCGTGTCGGCGCAAGCCGAGTTATCAACGACTCCCCCTGCTCTGGGAAGTGCAACCGAAGCCGCCCCGCGCGAGACACTCTCGCTGAGCGATGCTCAGGAACTTGCGGCCCAATTCGAAGCCGCCGCGGCAACGAGCATAACGCTGCAACCGGACGGCGGCACCGGCGGTACGTCAGATGGCGGCAGCACGAGCAACATCGCGTCGCCTGCCGACGTCAATATCCCGGCATCCACGATGCAGCCTGACGCGGAACCAGCGATAGCGGCAGCCCTGCCCGATACACCACCCAACCCACTGGCTGTTGTCGAAGAGGCACCGGACCCTGCGCCTGCCGAGAGCGTCGCAGAGATCGATACCGGTCCCGACCCGGATAGTAACGCCGACGCGGGATCCGACCTCGGCGCTGAAGCAAGTACCGCCGCCGAGAACGAGCCAGCGACAACGCAGCCACCGACGACGACAGATTCAGACAGCGCTCTGGATTCGACGACCGACAGTGACTCGACCTCTCCGTCGGACAGTGGCGTCGAGGCCAGTAGCGTAAGCGATGCGGCTACCGACACGGGCACCGCGAGCAACGGCAGCGCGGACAATGAAGGGGATACAGCTGCAAACGCAGGCGGCGACGACAGCACGCTGAACACGTCAGTCGAAAGGCAGACCCGGTTCGAGTCGCGCAATACCCCCGGCTTCACGGGCGAACTGCTCGAAAACGAAACCGTTCGTGTGCGATGGCCCGCCGATGCGGGCGCGCGCGGATACAACGTCTATCGTGATGCTGATTACCACACGACGGTCTACACGAACGAGTACATCGACGACGGTATTCACGACCGAAGCTATTACTATGAAATCCAGGCGTTCGACTTCGACGAGAAATTCACGACGGTCGCCATCGGGCTGACCGTCACGGTCAGCGGGCTGGGACGACTCGACCCTGACGCGCCAGCGAAGAATGCAGATTTGTTGTCGGGGTATGACCTGGTATTCGCCGATGAATTCGACACCGGAGCGCTTGATCCGACCAAGTGGAATACCGCGTTCCTGTGGGGACCGGACGTGACCATCAACTCCGAAGAGCAATACTACGTCGACATACTTCGGCAGCCCGACTTCGGCTTCGATCCGTTTACGTTCGAAGACGGTGTCATGAGCATCAATTCGATACCGACGCCGGCTGAACTGCGCAGCAAGGCCAGAAACCAGCCCTACCTTTCGGGTTTGATCACCAGCTACGATGCCTTCAAGTTCACCTACGGTTATGCCGAAGTTCGCGCCCGCATGCCTTACGGCAAAGGGCTCTGGCCGGCCTTCTGGTTACTCAATGCCTACTACGTCGACGATGAGCCGGAAATCGACATCGTCGAATTCATCGGCGACAATCAGGATACCGCCTACCACACGTATCACTACTACGATGCCAACGGCGAACTACGCTCCACCAAGTCCCAGCCGACAACCGGGACCGACTGGACAGCTGATTTTCACACCTATGGTGTCGACTGGCGACCCGGTCTGCTGGTCTACTACATCGATGGAATAGAGGTACACAGGTTCAGCGACCCGAAGGTATCGCGGCAAGACATGTACATCATCGCGAATACCGCGCTCGGTGGGTGGTGGGCAGGCTCGCCAGACGAGACGACGATGTTTCCGAGGCGGTTCGAACTCGACTACATACGGGTCTATCGCAAGACTACGGCCTACAGCGATCCGCCTTTCTCGGATGGCGCCAGTAGCGATATCGACCTGGCTACACAGGTACCCGGTGCTTCACCGTCACACCGGCCGCCACGCGAACTCTTCCCGGAAGCTTATCTCAGCAGGCCCTGACCACCACGCGCTGGTCAATCACCGACAGGCATCGTCGGTGCTTGACCAGCGGACGCCGACCCTCTCTGTCGGCGATCGAATCGTGCTAGGTTCACCGCCTCGTCAATCAGTACCTCGACCACCCTTTGAAATTGTGTCTCAGAGTCCTGCTCGCGCTCGGGTGGACGTTGGCTTCATCGTTCATCCAGGCGCATGAGCTAAGGCCCGCCGTAGCGGATATCTCGAACGCAGCACCCGATCAGCTCACCATCGAGCTGCGTCTGAACCTCGAGGCGCTGATCGCAGATCTCGGTATCGAGCATGACGACTCCGATGATTCACCCAAGGCTGCAGTCTATGATGAGCTGCGTGCCCTCGACGCACCATCACTGAACACCCGGCTGGAAGCGTTCCTGCCCGATTTCTACCGCGGCCTGAACCTGCAGACAAGGGACCTGCAGACAGGCATGAACCAGCGGCTCGACGTTGTCTTGTCCGGCGTGGATATTCCCGCAGCAGGCGACACCGAGATTGCCCGCGATTCGACAATCACCCTCGATGCCGTCACGTCACCCGGGGCCCGCAGTTTCACCTATAACTGGGACGAACGCTTCGGACCGATCATCGTGAGATCCGCGGATGCGGATCGGCAAGACGCCTTCAGCGTCTATCTGCTGCCAGGTGACACCAGCGCCTCCCTGCCGATCGCGGGTCTGTCCAGCGATAGTCTGACAAACGACAGATCCGACACTCCGGTTCAGCTCGACCCATCGGCCAGCAATGTTGCTGACTCGTCAACCGCCGCAGGCAGCGCGGGCGGGACCTCGGTCGCGTCCACATTCTTCAACTATGTGCGAGTGGGGTTCGTGCACATTCTGCCTCTCGGCCTCGATCACATACTTTTCGTGATCGGTCTGTTCCTGCTTTCACCGCGCGCGCAACCACTCCTCTGGCAAGTGACCGTTTTCACCTTGGCGCACTCGGTCACACTCGCCCTGGGCGCGCTCGATCTGGTCAGTGTCCCTGCCACTATCGTCGAACCCCTCATCGCCCTCTCGATCGCGGCGATCTGTCTCGAGAACCTCGTGACCAACCGGCTGCATCGATGGCGCTTGATGGTCGTCTTCGCCTTCGGGCTCTTGCACGGGCTCGGGTTCGCGAGTGTGCTGGGGAGCATCAATGGCGACGCCAAGTATTTTGTCGTCTCGCTGCTTGCATTCAACGTGGGTGTTGAGATCGGGCAGATAACGGTCTTGCTACTGTGTTTCGCCTTCATCGGCTGGTGGGCGCGAGATCGCCACTGGTATCGCGCAGTGTTCTCGATTCCGCTTTCGGTGCTCATCGGAGCAATCGGTCTGTACTGGTTCGTGGAGCGTCTGTCAGCTTGACGCGAGAAAGGAATTGAATGTCGCGAGATTCAGCTGATGTCGTACGGCAGGACCGGCAAACTGAATGTCCTGAGCATCACTTCAAAGGCGTCGTCGAGCAACGCACGCCGCGACGGCTCGCCGATCGCATACAGACCGATCGTGAAACCGAGCCCACTGATCGATGCCTGTCGTACGATCAGATCGACTGCAGGTGTGCCGTCCGATTCTGCCGGCAAGGTCAGTTCATCACGCCAGCCGACTCGGCCGTCGACAGTGACGACCCGCCTCGCGTTTTCATTTGTCTCGAAAACGCCGGAATCGTCACCCGGCATGATCTCGACCATCAGATAGTCCGAGAACACATCGCCGGCATGCTCTTGCGGCGATTCGAAGCCGACAGCATATCCAGGCTCCAGCATCGTCATGTTTACGTCGTCGTCGGCTACCACCACCGGCGTCCATCCATAGGGGATGGCAAGCTCGAAGCCGAAAACAGGGTCCAGGTAGGCTTCCAGCTCGAGCAGTAGTTCGACGCCGGTGACGCCGTCACGATCGACAGTGAGAACCGACGTCGCTTGTCGGGTCGCGCTGACAGTAACAGACGAATTCGACAGGTCAGCAACCGGTTGCGACACAATGTTCATCGTAACGGTCAAACCGGCCAGACCGACAAAGGGTAGCCATGCCTTGTGCATGGAGACAGCATCGCCCGGACAGCGAACTGCTGCCGCGAACCCTTGCCCAAAACTGGACTGATTACACTCCGGAACCGGGCACTCGAAAGACACAATCAGAGACTGTTCAAAGCTTGCTCGCCGAATCGGTCACGATGATCAGTATCAACCGTCAGTAGTGACGCCAGCTTCATCCGTACCGTCAGCGCCAGTTTCACCACCGGGATCATCGACGCCCGGGTCAGCGCCAGTCTCATCACCCGCATCCTCGACGCCCGGGTCTGCGCCAGTTTCACCACCGGGATTCTCGACGCCCGGGTCTGCGCCAGTCTCATCACCCGCATCCTCTGCGCCCGGGTCAGCGCCAGTCTCATCGCCCGCATCCTCGACGCCCGGGTCAGATCCAGTCTCATCACCCGCAAACTCGACGCCCGGGTCAGCGCCAGTCTCATCACCCGCATCCTCGACGCCCGGGTCAGATCCAGTCTCATCACCCGCATCCTCGACGCCCGGGTCTGCACCAGTCTCACCACCGGGATTCTCGACGCCCGGGTCTGCGCCGCTCGTTCCACCAGCATCCTCGACGTCCGGATCCATCAACGGCGCAATCGGGTTGAGAGGATCCCCACCTGCAGTCGAATCGCCACCCGACTCTGTTCCGGGATCGTCCGGATCGACGGTTGCGCTGCCCGTCGTTTCCGCTGCCGCTGTCCCGGTTCCGGGCTCGTCAGGGTTGATCGTGCCATCGCCTGCCGCTGCCGAACCCGCAGTACCCGTTCCGGGTTGACCCGTGTCCACTCCTGCGGTTTCGGTTCCGGGTTCACTGGGATCACTCGTCGTCGTACCCGCTGTATCAGTTCCTGCCGTATCGGTGCCTGCCGTATCGGTGCCTGCTGTATCCGTCCCGGCCGTATCGGTGCCTGCTGTATCCGTCCCGGCCGTATCGGTGCCTGCTGTATCGGTGCCGCCGGGCTCCGTACCGGGTGTCGGATCGCAAATGTTGCCGATATCGTCGTCGTCAAAGTCCAGCTGCATCGGGTTGGGATCGTTCCGACAGTTGTCATCGACATTGCGCACGCCGTCGTCATCGTCGTCTTCGTTGTCACGAACCTGACGACAAGCGTCGTTGTTCTGCGACGGGATGCAGGGGTCGGCCTCGTCAGCATCGTCGTGGGCGAAGCGGCCATCAGAGTCCGCGTCGCGCGTGTTCGATTCGGCGAAATCAGGGCGATCATCTCCATCTGTATCGGTCCTGTCACCTTCCACACTGTCCGGTATGCCGTCACCATCCTGGTCGAGCCCACAGTCAGGGGCAAATCTCGAGACCTGACAGGGATCCGGAGCCGGGTCGTTGGAATCACGCGGATTGGTGCCATCGACGAATTCCTGGAAATTCGTCAGTGAATCACCATCGTCGTCGGATATCTCATAGTCGTTTCCATCGAGCGTGACGTTCGCGGAATTGCCCTCGCCATCGACACTGCTCTGGCCCATGGCGATGCGCACATCACGCTCGCTGTTGGCATAGAAACTGGCTCGGACAAACGCCTCTGTCCCCTGATCTATGCTGGTCTCTCCACGCCAGACGTTACCCTCACGGGTCATTACCAGCGATCGGTTGTTGATCGATGCCGTGACGTCGATTTCGGCAATTTGCTCTGCGCGAGCAGCTCGGAATGCAGAAGGCAACTGCAAGGTCACAGACAGAGGAATACTGACGATCGGAGTACCCGGATCGGCGTCATCGAACGGGGACGTGTCACTACGCCGTTCATCCAGGTTGGAGCGTCCATCGCTGTCCCGATCGAACGGCGTCGCATCGAATTCGCGGTCGACAATGCGAATATCGAATGTGGGCGAGTTGGCGGGCAGCGTGAACTCACGCGTGGCGCGAGCGAGTTCGAGTATATCCCCGTCGATACTCTCTCGCCACGTCAGCACCATCGTGAATATCTTGAGGGGTTCGTTGGCCGGGAGACTGATCTGGCCCTCCCAGAGTCCGTCATCGCGAGGACTGACTGCAACGGCCATATCGTCGATCAACACCTCGAGCGAGAGGTTGTCGACGACGACAGCACGAGCCGTCAGCAGTCGTGCCGGCGGGGCAAACGCCAGCGACGAACCATCAGGATCATCAAGGATGACAATACCGCCGGAACCGCCGTCGCCTTTACAGGCAGATACCAGCACCGCAGCAACGATAAGGCTGGCCAACCACTTGAGCGCGGAAAGGCTCATGGCGAGAGTGGATCCACGATGACATTCACCCGAACCTGGGAAGGCTGGTCGTTGATCGGCCCCGATGAGGTTCCACCACCGCCACCGTCACTGCCGCCGGCAAGCGACGCCAGCGCTCCGATCGCGACGATACCGAGCACACCGTAGAGAACCTTTCGCCCGGTCGACATGCCTGTCTCTATGGGTTGCTCATCAGCTACTACCGCGCCTCCAGCAGGCGATGCGCCGTCAGCCAGCTCGACATTGTCGAGGAGCACGCGTTCGAGCGGATCGAACGCAAAACCTTCGACCGTCCGATTGCCGGAGGCGTCGCGCGCCTCGATGTAATACTGAATCACCTCGACGTCACGATCGATACCATCAATCGACGCCGAATAGATCGACGTTTCGGCGAGCAATTCCATCGGCACCGCTCGATAAACGCCTTCGATATCAAATCGATAGAACAGGCGAACCGCTTCGACGCCCACCTCATCGCTGACGTTGGCCGAGAACACCTGAGTATCACCGCGCCTGCCTTGCTCGAGCGGTTCGAAGGTGACAACGGGTGCCTCCCGATCCACTTCCTGGGCAAACGCCGGAGGCGTCGCCACCAGAAGAAACAGGACCTGTATCGCTGCCATGAGCGTTGCAAGCCATGCTTTCAGATTGCTGGATTTCATCAAGTCTCCCGGCTACCAGATCAGTGCTGACCAACCTGAACTGTCTCGCGAACTGGTCAGCGATACGGCCTCGAGGCCGGGTGGTGGACGAACACGACTTCCATCATCGCGTCGAACGGAATCGATCCGCAAGACGCCGCTGATCTCCTCATCCGCCTTGCGCATGGATACGTTCGTGATCCTCGCGTCAAGCGCTTCGCTATTCTCGAATACCTGCAGGAGCTGTTGTATGCGGGCACCCGAGGGACGTGTCAACGAAATAACCGTTTGTATGTCGCGCTGTTCAACTGCCCTCTCGAGGGCCTTGAACCGCCCGTAAATCAATTCGAAATCCTCATCACCGATCTCGGGCCTTGATTCGACGCGAATGTCCTCACCACCTGCGATCGGCGCATCACCCGGCGCTGGTCGAGTGACCGCCTGACGGGCCTCCGCAACCTGCCGATCGGTAGCGGCTCTATCGGCCATGACGGTAGTAGCCCGACGGTCGGCGTCGCTCCGGCTGCCGCCGTCACTGCCCGGCGAGAGGACGCCTGGTCTTGCCGCGCGCTCACGCTCTACCTCGAGCGCTCGTTCCCTGACCGCAGCTCTTGCGGCCACTCTGGAACTCTCCGCAGCGTCCGCGCGATTCGTATTGTCGGGATCGGCCTGCGCCCGACCTGCATCGACATTGGCTCTCCGGATGAGAGCGTCGGTCGCCGCTGCATCAACGGCGCGCTGTGAACCGATATCAGGCGCAGCCAGAGTTTCGCTGACCGCATTGGTTGCACGTCGTGACGCAGCGAACCGTGCTTCTGCCGCAACGCGTTCTGCCTCGGCAATTCGTGCATCTTCGGCCAGACGTTCCGCCTCGGCAACACGTGCGTCCTCCGCCTGGCGTTCTCTCTCGGCAACCCGCGCTTCCTCGGCCAGGCGTTCCGCCTCGGCAACCCGCGCTTCCTCGGCCTGACGTTCCGCCTCGGCAACTCGTGCTTCCTCGGCCAGGCGTTCCGCCTCGGCAACTCGTGCTTCCTCGGCCAGGCGTTCCGCCTCGGCAACCCGTGCTTCCTCGGCCTGACGTTCCGCCTCGGCAACCCGCGCTTCCTCGGCCTGACGTTCCGCCTCGGCAACCCGTGCTTCCTCGGCCTGGCGTTCCGCCTCGGCAACCCGTGCTTCCTCGGCCAGGCGTTCCGCCTCGGCAACTCGTGCTTCCTCGGCCTGACGCTCAGCCTCGGCTACGCGCATTTCCTCTGCAACTCGCTCGCGCTCAACCTCGGCAATCCGTGCCTCGTCGGCAACTCGCGCTGCGGCCGCCGCACGCTCTGCTTCGCCCGCCGAGCCGCTCTCGGCATCGACAGTCACAGCGACGTTGCCAGCCGCACGCGCCGTCGTGATTCGAGACTCGAATGCCGAAAACTCCGCGAATCCATAGCCATAGACCGTTCGATCCATCTGGCTCAGTGCCTGTTCAGCCTCATCCAGCCGGTTCGCGGCAATCAAAGCCTCGAGCTGCTCCCGCTCGTCGAGAAACCGGCGCGACAGCGCAGATGCGCTCGTCGCTGACTTGAGGGACTCGGCAACCTCTTCGTCACCGCCAATCGCGGCATCGAAAGTCGACCCCGAACGCTCGGCATCGGGCGCGGTGACCGCGGTGGAAAAACCGGGCAGGCGCACCATCGGCCAGTAGTCGTAGGCGACCATGACCGTCCCCGCACTGAGGAGAAACAACCCTAACAGCATGGCCGAATGGCGCAGTCGGTCCTCGGCTCCTGGCCCTCCGTCGGCCGCGAAGGTCGGCGCAACCGCTCGCTCCTTACGGACATCGATGCGCGTCGGCTCGTCAGACCCATTCTTCAGAAAATCGAAGTCATCGTCATGCTCACCGACGCTGTGCGCACCCGGTGCACGCAGCGGGCCCGACTCAGACACAGGCACAGGCTTGCGAATGATCGGCAAGGATCGCCTCGCGCCCGCAGACGGGTTACCCTTCACGCCTGCGCTACTGCCCTTGTCGACAGTTGTGCCCTCCTTCCCTGATTCGCCGGCGACATGCCGCACACCCGATTGCCTTTCACCAGAGCGCGCGATATTCGCCGCCTCCTCATCGAGGAAGTCGAACATGGACTTGGCGTCCCGGTCGTCCCTGTTGAATTGAGGTTCGGACATTTTCGGCAAGCTTTAAACGCTATGTAGGGTTGCGCTACCGGTTTCCCATTAGCAAGGATGAGCAATAAGGTCATCATAGCCGATCGACAGCCTCACCCTGCCGTCGCTGCGTGATGGATTCGGCATTTATTCCCAATTTAGTCCTGATTGTTCACAGAGAATTCGAGCAGGTTGAACTGCCATGTTTCAGAGGACAGCAACGGGACTTCGACCCCGGGAAGGTCGACGACCAGTTCGACCGCCCTGTCGGGCCCATCGACGAGCAACGCGCCCGCCTCCAGAACAACTCGCCCGCCGGGTTGCAAGGCAATTCCTCTGCCTGCGAAACCCGGAAAATGGGCGATTCTGGGATCGGCAACATGAGCGACCTCAAGGACCCGGCCCGCGCTGTCGAGCCAGCGGAGCGACGCTCGGCCGGGGGATATCTCGAACGATGCGGCGCGTTGCCGCAGCATCTGACGTTGACTCTTGCCGACAAGACGCTTCGGTGCAGGGCCGCTCCTGACCATCTGACTCACTTGCTGGCCATTCGCATCGAATGCGATGACGACCTTGACACCAGCAGATGCCTGCATGCCGACAGGCGAAACGATCGTCAATATTCCGACAATGACGTTCAGCAACCGCTGCAATCGGATTCTCACTGGACGACAAGCTCCCATTCCCAGTCGAAATAGCCTTCGTGCGGTGGGTCGATCCGAATCCGGCCACTGACATCACCCACTTCCAGTCGAACGCGGTGGGTACCGCGGCCCGGCGTGACCTCGAACAGCCGCGCATCGTCCGCCGCTCGTACGCGCTGACCGTCGAAATACCAACTGACCGACTGCACATCGTCCGGGAAATACGGGGTTACCGAAAACCGCTGGGTATCACCGGCATTCACGTCGATACGAAGCAACTGAGGCTGAAAATCGCGCACCACGTCGGCGGCACGATAGACACCAAGAACCCATTGTTCCGAGTTGACCGGGCCGAACGGTTGCGCGTACTGCCGCATTCGGCTGCTCAGAGTGGGGCGGTAGACATTGGTCGCCCGGTAGAGAGCCCCCTCGAAGACCCCGACTGGCCCGATCCTTGGATCTACCGCATCGCGCTCACCGAGCGCAGCATCCGAATCGATCCAACGGGACCAGGGCACCCGTGCCGGATTGGCGATGCTCGTCACGTTCGGAAAATCACCCTCGACAAAGCCGGTCGCGAGCGCATTGACCAGCTCGCTGTCAACGTACTCGTCAGCCAGACCCGCGAGGCTATGCCCCATTTCGTGGAGAGCGATATCGGGATAGTCGCGCGCCGTGATGGCAACGCCGCCGCCGTTGTTCCCGCTGCCGCCGAATCGCGTGTCGTTTACGAACAGCACGACCTGGCTGATGTCGGGATATTGCTCGATCGCCTCGATGAACAACTTGCTGGCATCTGCACAGATCAACTGCGGTACGTCCAGACAATCGTAGGTGCCCCCGTACAGCGTGTCACGCGTAGCGCCATAGGCGCCACCATCGATACCGGCCTCAGCCGATATGGATTCCACGACATGCACGTTGAAAGCATCGAGATGGGTGACTACCCCTGCATCGGAACGGAAGGTATCGATCAAAGCCCGGGCATCCGCCATCAGCGTGGTCTGTTGATCTTCACGGTAGCCATCCCCGAAAACAGCCACGTGCACACCGCGACCGGAACGTCGCCCAAGCAGGGTCCGGCCGCGGCCGGATGCATTCAGTGGTAGTACCGCCAGAGGCACGACCCGGCGCGTGCTCTCGCCAGGACGATCTGCCAGCACGAACGTCAGCTCCAGGGCAGTCACGCTCTCGATGTCGTCTGCCTGAAGGACAAGCTCACGCCCCTCGATGCGCGCGGTCAAGACGTCTGTCGCACTCGGCACGGAGCTATCCCCGTTGCCTGCAACTGCAGACCCGATCGATGCGCCCACCGACGGGTCTGGCTCACTCGCCAAGTTGACCGTCACGTCCAGCGTGACTCGTTCGAGATCGATGACCGGTGAGAGGACAGGGATACGAAGGTTGCGACGGCCATCGATGCTGGCAGGCAGCATCGCAAGATCGAGACGTGGTGTGGTGCTGGGTAAGACGACTTCGAGGAAGACATCACGCACATCGAAGCGCCGTGAGCTCGAATCGACCACCGCAAAAGCGATCCCTTCGACACGCTCGGCAGCATCATCACCCGGGGTTCCCGACAACTCGCCCGAAACAGCGTCGAGCAGCAACCAGGGAGGCAGACCCTGTGCGCTGTATGACAGGGGTTCGCCGTCAGCATCGCTACCTTGCAGCTGGCGAGAGAAGAACACACCGCGCTCGGCCACCAACGGTCCGCCGATATCGAGAACGGGTGTATCCGGCAACGGCGTGACGTCGATGGTCGCCCGAAACGATCGATCACCGAACAGAGCGAAGTCGAAGCCGTCTATACCGCTGAAATCCGGATTCGGCAGATAACTGAAAGAGCGTCCGTCATCACCCAGGCGGAGCACGCCACGCGCGGTCGTCGAGAGCAGTTCGAAGGGCGCGGTTCCTTGCTCACCCGGCCGGGTCGGATCACTGAGTGCACCGTCAAGAGCGCCGTCTTCGGTTACCGTGAAGCGCAGACCTGCGGCGCTCGGAATGCCGCGAACAGGATCGCTTCGCGGTGCGCCGCCATTAGCATCTCGCCCGCCACTGTCGCAAGCGGCAAGTGAGATACAAAGACACAGCGAAGCCCACACGGCGCGCCTCAGCTCTCCGCTCCTGCATGACCCCGCACCGTTCGGTAATGCCATCATGATCGAACTTTCACCTGTCTGGTGAACCAACCTCGACTGCCGCCAACTGTTCGCATTCCTTCGCTTTCGCCGGCCATGAATCCGGCTCGGGCTTGTCGCCCTGCTTCGTCAAACTACAAGTCGGAACGTACCAGCGCCGTTTCGATGTAGATCTTTCTGAGAGCCTGCGTCACCGGACCCGGCTTGCCGTCGCCGAGCGTCACATCGTCAAGCTTGACCACCGGCATGACGAATGTCGAAGCACTGGTCACGAAGGCTTCTTTCGCCGCCTGCGCCTCCGCCACGCTGAATGGCGACTCGTCGACGACATAGCCTTCCTCAGCGGCGAAGCGCATGACGGCCGCGCGGGTGATACCAGCCAGAATCTCGGTTCCGAGTTGTCTTGTTCGCAAGCTCCGCTCGGCCGTGACGATCCAGGCATTGTTCGACGAGCCTTCAGTGACCTTGCCGTCCTCGACCATCCAGGCATCATCCACGCCAGCATCGAGTGCCGCCTGCTTTGCCATGCTCTGAGCCAGCAGGGAGACCGTCTTGATATCTCGCCGTTTCCAGCGTTGATCCGGCACCGAGATGACACGCATGCCGCGCTCAGCCAGCGGTGACTCGATGATTTCCCTTTCCTGCGTGAACATGACGAGCGAGGACTTCGGCGCCTTCGGGAAGGCGAAATCGCGTTCAGCAACGCCGCGCGATACCTGCAGGTACAACGTGCCCTCGGTAACCTGATTCATCTCCACCAGGCGCTCCTGCGCCGACACCAGTTCCTCGTCGGTGCACGGCGCCGCCATGGCCAGTGCGTCGAGCGAACGGGCGAGCCGCGCAAGGTGCGCACGATTGTCGATCAGCCGACCGCCGAGAATGGTGGACACCTCGTACACGCCGTCGGCGAAGAGAAACCCCCGATCGAGCACGGAAACCGTCGCCGCGGCTTCTGCAACGAACTGACCATTGACGTAGAACGTGCGGCTCATGAAATCATCCTGTTCAGTGCGCCGACCTGTTGACGCAAACGGCTGTTGGCTCAAAAGCCTGTTTACGCAAAAGTCTCTTGATGCAAAAGCAAGCGAGAAAGCTCTGCAATCGACTGCACTTCGAACTCGGCCGGTGTCCGGGTAGAGGGCCAGACAGCACGGTGCTGGTTGAACCAGACCGCGCGAGCACCGACGGTTTTCGCGCCACCAACGTCCGCGTCTGCATTGTCGCCAATGTGCAGCAATTCGTGCGGCTCGACACGAAATTTATCAATGCATTTCCGGAACATGTCTGGCGCCGGTTTGGGAGTGTTTTCCAACGATGCGGCAAGGATCAGTTCGAAATTGTCGGCAATGCCGATCTGGTGCAGGTCAGCGTTTCCGTTGGTGATGGCAGCCACCCGATAGTATCGAGGCAAGCGCGATAGCAGGTCGACCACACCTTCGTACAGGATGACCTGGCTGCGTGCCTGCCGGAATACGGAAAAGGCAGGCTCGACGAGTGACTCGTCATATCCCGATGCGGCAAGCAATGCGGTGATGATCCGGCGCCTGAGCGCGGTCACGTCGCGGGCGAGTTCAGGATGGGCGGCGACGGTCGCCTCGCGCACCGCCGCGCGTGAAGCCCCATCGCTCGACTCGACGATGCGCGGTGCATGTTGCTCGAACCAGCCAAGCAAGGCCTGTTCAGCCTGCAGAATGGCCGGCGCGCAGTCCCAGAACGTGTCGTCCAGATCGAACGAGAGGGCGCGGATTCCGGCGAGCAGGTGGTGTGTCGCGACGATCGGTTCCATCAATCGCCCGCGACGATCAGCACGTGCATGCGCCGAGGTCCATGGGCGCCGATCTCGATGGTCTGCTCGATATCGGCCGTGCGTGACGGCCCGGTCACGAGGTTCAGCGCGCGCGGCAGTTCAGGCAAGTCACGCAGACGGGTGAAGACGTCTTCCATGTGGCCGACGATGTCGGCGCTACGCACCACGACCACGTGATTTTCAGGCAGGAAGTTCAACGTCGCGGGCGTTCGATCGCCACTTGCCAGAGCAACACTTCCGGTTTCCGCGACAGCGGCGAGACACGGGGTGACGCTGGCTACTTCATCTCCCGTCGCTGCTCCGGATCGCCATGTCAGTTCCTCTGCTCCGGACCAGTCGAGATCGGCAAGTGCCGGTGCGACCGACACGGTTCCGTCAACGCCTTCGGACTCGAGCCAGAAGGCCACCGCCTGCGGCACCTCTGTCATCCGTTGCAGCCGGACCACACTCATCTGCACCGATTCCATGTTCCGTATCAGCTGAGCGGTGGTGTCCTTGTCGAGCCTTGGCAGCGTATGACGCCCGGCACCGCTCAAGCGGGCGGAAACCTCCTGCGGCCGATCACCAATCGCGACCCGTGACGATGAATCGCGGGTGTCGGCAAGTCCGTGAGCAATGCGCTCGAGCATGGTGCGGCGTGAATTACTCATGACGACGATCCGGCTCCACCCTGCCCGGTTCCGGTTCTTCGCTGCTGCCGATAGAGACTCATGAAAGTCGAACTGCCCTGCGGCACTGGCATGTCTCGACCGCGTGTCCAGGCACCGGCAAAGGGCAGACGCCGGAAGCGGCCTTTCGAGCTGCCGGCGCGGGCCAGTACCGATACGCCCAACCGGGTCAGTAGTCGATAAAGTGCCGGCCGCTTCGCGATGGCGGCCCATAACCCGAGGCCGTAGCGCGCAGCAGGGCTCTGCAGCTTTCTCTCGAAGGTTTCGCGCCGGTGCTCACGCAACAGTGACGGCAGCGGGATGCTCATGGGGCAGACCTCGCCACAGCGTCCGTTGAGCGTGCAGGCATGGGGCAGCTCCCGGGCGTTCTCGAGACCGATCATCGCGGGCGTGATCACCGAACCCATCGGCCCGGGATAGACCCAGCCGTAGCTGTGGCCGCCGACGGCACCGTAGACGGGACAGTGGTTCATGCAGGCACCACAGCGAAAGCACCTGAGCATTTCCCGCAACGCACCGCCGAGCATGTCCGTCCGGTGATTGTCGACCAGCACCACGTGAAACGCGTCCGGACCGTCAAGATCACCGGTGCGCCGCGGCCCGCTCATCAGGCTCGTGTAGTTCGAGAAATGCTGGCCGGTGGCACTGCGCGCGAGCAGCCTCAAGAGACAGGAAGCATCCTCGAGTGTCGGCACGACCTTCTCGATACCGACAATGACGATCTGCACGCGCGGCAGATTCGAGGTCAGGTCGCCGTTGCCCTCATTGGTCACGAGCACATGCTGACCGGTTTCGGCAATCAGGAAGTTGGCCCCGGTGATGCCCACATCCGCTGACCGGAATTTCTCACGCAAGACGGTACGGGCTTCGTTGACCAGCGCGCGACGGTCGGTCAGGCGTTCGCTCAATCCGTACTTCGCGTGGTGCTCGTGAAAGAGATCGGACACCTGCTCTTTGGTCTTGTGGATGGCCGGCGCGATGATATGACTCGGCCCCTCCTCGGCCAGCTGGATGATGTACTCGCCAAGGTCGGTTTCGACCGCCTCCATGCCGGCCGCCTCGAGAGCGCCGTTCAGATCAGCCTCTTCCCCCACCATCGACTTGCCCTTGGTGACAATACGCGCACCGGCATCACGACAGATATCGACGACCGTTGCGGCGGCGTCCGCCGAGGTCGACGCCCAGTGCACATGACCACCACTTCGTTCGACCGACTCTTCGTAGGCAAGCAGGTAGTGATCGAGGTTTTCCAGTACGTGGTTCTTCAGTGCCTTGGCGTCGCTGCGCATGCGTTCCCACTCGGGAACCAGACGTACGGCCTCGGCACGCTTGGCGATGAAGCCCTCCTTGACGTTGCCGAGAGCGGACTTCAAGGATTCATCGAGCAATGCGTTGCGCGCATTGAGTGAAAACGTGTGTGATCGTTGTTCCATCTCAGCCCTTGCTCAACCGTTCACCGATAGCCGGAACGTCGACCATGCCGGCCAGCACCTCGGCGACGTGATAGACCCGCATGGCATGCTCGTGCCGTGACAGTCGACCGCTCAGGTTGAGCAAGCACCCCATGTCACCGCCGATCAGCGTGTCGGCTCCACTCTGCAGTGCGAACGCAATCTTGTCGTCCGCCATGCGCTCCGAGATGTCGGCGAACTTGACGCAGAACGTCCCCCCGAAACCGCAGCACACTTCGGTGTCTTCCATCTCGGCGAGCGTCGTCTCGGCAACACTCGCGAGCAATGCTCGAGGCTGTGCTTTCACGCCGAGCTCACGTAAGCCTGCGCAACTATCGTGATACGTCACGGTACCTTTGTAGGATGCACCGAGTTGCCGCGCGATGTCGTCCCGCCCGAGAACATCGACAAGGTAGCTTGTCAACTCGTGACAGCGTGCCCCGAATTCGCTCGCCCGCGTGGCCCAGACCGGATCATCGGCAAACAGCGCAGGGTAGTGTTCGTGCAACATGCCGGCACATGATCCCGAGGGCACGACGACATGGTCAAGTCCCTCGAAGGCTTCGATGGTGCGACGGGCAATTGCGCGGGTGCCTGGCACATCGCCGCTGTTGTGCGCCGGTTGTCCGCAGCAGGTCTGCGCTTCAGGCACGATAACGGTACAACCAGCCGCCTCCAGCAGCCGAAGCGTTGCAAAGCCGACGTTCGGTCGATGCAGATCGACGAGACACGTCACGAACAAACCGACGCGAGGCGCCGCCATGGATGCGCTCAAGGCACTCTCCTGAAATCCTTCAGTCTTTCATCCACCCGATGGGCTGTCAACGAAGAGCCAGACCGATGGTCGAGATCGAATTCCTGTCCTTGCCGGACATGCACGACCCGGAAAGCGAAGCACGGCCTGCGCCGCAAGGCGAGGCACGGCTCGCGCGGCAAGGCGGCCTTGCAATGCTGCGCCAGGCGGGAGGTTCGGGAGAGCCCGCTCTGCAGGTTCTGTTCTGCGGTGGCTTTCACTCTTCCATGCTCGGCAACAAGGCTCGCGACATCGCGAACCACTGCGCCCGTCGCGATGTGGCCTTTACCCGCTTCGACTACCGGGGCCATGGCGAGAGCGGCGGCAACGCCGACACGCTGACCCTGCAAGACTGGCTGGACGATACCCTCCGCGTCGTCGATGCCCTTGAACCATCGCTTCCCTTGATCGTGATCGGATCATCGATGGGTGCCTGGATCGCGGTGCACGTGGCGGCCCGCCGTGCTGAACGCATTGCCGGGATGCTGCTCATCGCCGCCGCTCCGGACTTCCTGCAGGACACGCTCGAACCGATGCTGGACGCCGACAGCAAGCACCGCCTGGACCGTCAGGGAATCACCCGCCTGCCCGACACCGCAGATCCGGCTTCGGGTCGTCCCGACTGGCCGGTCACGAAGGCCCTCATAGCGAGCGGTCGCGCGCTGTCGATCCTCAGCGGAGCGATTCCGGGCAAGGTCCGATGTCCGATCAGGATGCTGCACGGTTCGGCCGATGCAACCGCACCGTGGCAGCGTGCGGCGACACTCCTGTCACGCTTCGGAAGCGAGGACGCTGTGCTCGAACTCGTCAAGGGAGGAGATCACAGGCTCTCGAACGAGCGCGATCTTGAACGATTGCGCGACACTCTGGACGCGCTGCTCGAAAGCGCCACATCCACTTCGACCGGACGGGACACACCATAGCCCTGGACGTAGTCGATGCCCATCTCGGCGACGGCGCGCCGCGTGGCCTTGTCTTCCACCGACTCGGCAACGGTCGCGATGCCGAGCTCCCGACTGAGCTGTATGAAGGCCGCCGTTATCGCGCGGTTTGTATCATCGGATCGAATGTTCCTGATGAAGTAGCCATCGATCTTCAGGTAATCGATCGGCAACGAGCGAATATAGGAGAAGGACGACAGCCCGGCGCCGAAATCGTCGAGCGCGAATCTGATCCCGCGCGCCTGCATGACATTCATGAACTGGATGACGGCGGAGGCGTTGCGAATCGCCGCCGTTTCGGTAATCTCGAAACACAACAGGGACGGGTCGACCGTCATGTTCTCGACCCTGTCGACAAGTTTTTCGAGACAGCCCCGATCACTCAGGGTCGTGCCCGAGAGGTTGATCGACAGCGCCAGCTCGCTGCCATTCGCCTGGAAACGGGCGATCGCATCGAGGCAATGCTCGACTACCCAGAGATCGATCTCCTGCATGATCATGAAACGTTCGGCGATCGGAATGAACGTGGACGGGGCCAACAGCTCGCCGGTGGCACTTTCCAGTCGCAAGAGAATCTCGTGATGCGGAATGCCGGCAGGGCCCCTGGAAGGTTCGATCTCCTGCATGAGCAATCGAAACCGGTTGACCCGTAGCGCTTCCCTGATGACTTCTATTTGCGCCAGCTCTTCGCGGTGACGGATGTAGTCTGGACTATCGGCCGTGAAGACGATACAGCGGTTGCGCCCGTCGTCCTTGGCGGCATAGCAGGCGCTGTCGGCCTGATCGACACACGTCTGCAGGCTTGCCGCCGCGCTATCGAGGCGTGATATGCCGATACTGGCGCCCACGGAGTACGGCCTTTCCTCCCACAAGAACTCATGATCGGCAATGGCTTCGATCAGCAATTCCATCCGCAGTCGTGCGCCTTTCGGGTCTGACTCGAGCAACATGGCAAACTCATCTCCGCCGAATCTGGCCAGTGTTTCGGAAGGTCCGATGAATCGAGTCATGATCCGGGAAAGTTGCTGGAGCAACAGATCCCCCGCAGCGTGACCGGCGGTATCGTTGACCAGCTTGAACCGGTCGAGATCTATAAGGCAGATCGACCACGTCTTCTCCGCGTCCTCGCAAACGGTCGCAAAGGCCGACTCCAGCCGACGCCGGAATTCACGTCGGTTCAGAAGTCCGGTCAGATCGTCCTTCCGGGCAAGCATGACGTAGCGTTCGCGAAGTTCGACGACGTCAGTCACATCACGGCCACAGCCCCGATAGCCTTGAAAGGCACCGTCACTCGCGAACCGAGGCTCGGCCAGCACGCGCACATGTTGCCTGACGCCACGCGCGCCATGCCTCGATAACACCGTGTTCACGGGCTGGCGATCTGTCAGGAGGCGGTTGTGCTCCAGTACGGCTTCCGTCGGGCCGAGGTCACGTTCGATCTGCGTCGGCCGCTCGAGCCCCAGCAACTCATCGTGCTGCATGACATCAATCGTGGCCAGTCGACCCTCGTGATGGATGTAGCGAAGCTCGGCATCGAGTTCCCAATACCAGTCAGCCGCAAGGTTCGCGAAACCACGGTAGCGTTCGAGCATTTCCCGCTCTGTCGATTCCGTTCCGGCACTCGGCTCACTCATGCAGCATCTGACTCATGGGACTCCCTGCACGGCGGGTTCCTGTCGGCGGCGTGAAGCCCGTGACCATTCCGCGTGAGCCACCGAGGCCGCGCCGTTGCCCGTTTCATCGGCGGCGCCGCTCGATCGTGAATTCGCACGACGAAAAATCGGCACACGATCACAGGGAAAGAGCGCCTCGTCGACCGAACCACGCGCCATCAGGCGTGTCGTGGCATCGGTTACACTCAGCGCGCCACCTCGGGATGCCCTTGCCTTGCAACTGTCGGATTTCTTCATCAATTCCACTGGCGTCATCGCGCTGGTTTTCGCCGCTCTTGCCATCTGGCTGGTCAAGAGCGCCGTCAATATCGTGCCTCAGGGCTACGAACACACGGTGGAGCGGTTCGGTCGCTACACGCGGACACTTCGGCCTGGTCTCAGTGTGATCGTGCCGTTTCTCGATCGTATCGGGCGACGCCTGAACATGATGGAGCAGGTGCGTGACGTGCCGTCCCAGGAAATCATCACGCGCGACAACGCGATGGTCACCGTCGATGGCGTCGTGTTCTTCCAGATCATCGACGCGCCCAAGGCGGCCTATGAAGTGACGGGGCTGGAAGACGCGATCCTCAATCTCGTGATGACCAACATCCGGACGGTCATGGGCTCGATGGATCTGGACGAACTGCTCTCGCAGCGGGACAAGATCAACGCGATGCTGCTCGGCGTCGTCGATGACGCAACCACCCCCTGGGGCACCAAGGTCACGCGAATCGAGATCAAGGACATGACGCCGCCTGCCGACCTGGTGGCCTCGATGGGTAACCAGATGAAGGCCGAGCGCGACAAGCGGGCGTCCATTCTTGTATCCGAAGGGCTTCGCCAGTCCGAAATCCTGCGGGCCGAAGGCGAGAAGAGTGCCCTGGTGCTTGAAGCCGAAGGTCGGCGTGATGCCGCTTTCAGAGACGCGGAAGCACGCGAACGCCTGGCAGAGGCCGAGGCTACGGCTACCCGACTTGTCTCGGATGCGATTGCCAGCGGGAATGTTCAGGCCATCAACTACTTCGTTGCCACGAAGTATGTCGACGCACTGAAGGATATCGCAGCCGCACCGAATCAGAAGACGCTGTTCATGCCGCTGGAGGCAGGCAGCATCATCGGTGCGATCGGTGGCATTGCCGAACTCGCCCGTTCGGCGTCGGAGGATCGATCCGGTGGCGGAAGCGAGGGTGACGGTGCCGCTTTAGCGCCTCAGCGCAGCAAACGTACAACGACCTCACCGGAAGAAGCCATGGCAGACGCCCTGTCGTCTGCAGCGACTTCCCCGGGCAGTCGCACTGATGCCGAATCGTCAACGCGCTCACCGATCGGCGGCGCCTCCATCCGCCTCGACGCGGACAGCTGATTGTTCGTGCTGCTGCTCTGGCTTGCAGATCTGGCGTGGTGGCACTGGCTCGTATTGGCGATGGTGCTGGTCATCATCGAGATCATCGCGCCGTCGTTCTATTTTCTCTGGATAGCGACCGCCGCCGGGTTGATGACCCTGATCATGCTGATCTGGCCACAGCTGCACTGGGAAACCCAGTTGCTCCTGTTCGGCGGCGCAAGCATTGCGACCCTGCTGATTCAATGGGGCTTTCTGCGCCGCTACAAGCCGAAGCAATCGGATCAACCGCAACTCAACCGCCGCGGCGAGCAGTACACCGGCCGGGTCCTGACCCTGGTAGAGCCCATCGAGAATGGTTACGGCGCCGTGCGGGTCGACGACACGCGATGGCGAGTGACCGGCCCGCCGCTGCCTGCCGGCCGCCCGGTCCGGGTCATCGGCATGGACGGCGTGACGCTGCGGGTCGATGCCGAAGTCTGAGTGGCCGCTTGGCCTGATGCGGCTCCCGACGAGGCTTCCTGATCGGCTGCTTGATGCGGCTCGTAGAAAACGAGCATGACTGAACGTCTGGACAGGCCGCCCTCACAACCCTCGCAAGCTTTGATCGAGGCGACCGATCAAGGTCTTGTCTGTGCGGCGGGCGACTTCGTCATCGATCCGTGGAAACGCACCGCCGTCGCACTGATCACCCATGCGCACGCCGATCATGCGCGTCGCGTGGCCGATGTCTACTATGCGGCAGAGAGCGCGGTGCCGCTCTTGCGACGCAGGCTGGGAGACGACATCGACGTGCGCGGCTTGCGCTTCGGCGAATCCTTGTCGTTCAACGACACGCGCGTGTCATTCCATCCGGCTGGCCACGTTCTCGGTTCAGCGCAGATTCGTGTGCAACACGGGGACGACGTCTGGGTATTCACGGGCGACTTCAAGCGGGACCACGATCCATCCTGCGAAGCGTTCGAACTCGTGCCCTGCGACACCCTCATCACCGAGGCCACATTCGCCTTGCCCGTCTACCGCTGGCAGCCGGGTGCCGTCGTTGCCCGGGAGATCTTCGACTGGTGGCAACAGATGAAGCAGGCGGAGCGACCTGCCGTACTCTTTGCCTATTCTCTCGGCAAGGCGCAGCGCGTACTGGCGGAACTGACGGCCTTCACCGACGAGGAAGTCTATCTGCACGGCGCCGTGCATCCGTTGACGGAAATCTATCGCGAGGCCGGCATCCGGATGCTGCCGGGTCGGCCGATCGACCTGTCCGACAAGGGCGCGGACTATCGCGGACGACTGGTGATCGCCCCGCCCGGCGCCAGTGGTTCCGCCTGGATGCGACGCTTCCGGAATGCATCGACGGGATTCTGCTCGGGCTGGATGCGTGTGCGGGGCAATCGCAGGCGTCGTGGCTACGACCGCGGCTTCGTCCTGTCCGATCACGCCGACTGGCCCGGTCTGTTGAAGACCATCGAGGAATGCGGCGCACGACGGGTGCTCACGACACACGGGCAGTCGTCCGCGCTCGTCAGGTATCTTCGCGAAAAGGGCATGGATGCCGCTGAACTGACGACACGATTCAGCGCCGAGGGTGAAAGTGAAGAGAACGGCGACGGCGATATTGACGGCACCGGCGACAGTCGCGGGAGCGGCAACGGCAGTAACAGAACAGCAAGCGTCACGGGTAGCGACGGCAATAGCGCATGAAGGCCTTCAGCGAGCTTTATCAGACGCTCGATCAGACGACATCGACCAACGCCAAGGTTGCCGCCATGTCGGCCTACTTCGAGGAAGCTCCTGCCCGAGACGCGGCGTGGGCCGTGTACTTCCTGTCCGGTCGCCGACTGAAGCGACTGGTCGGTGCCGCACGTTTGCGCGAGTGGTTGATCGACATGTCCGATCTCCCTGCATGGCTGGTCGAGGAAACCTACTCGAGTGTCGGTGATCTCGCCGAGACGATCGCGCTCCTGCTCGCACGACCGAGCGACGACCTCGAATCCCTGTCCCTTGCCGACTGGGTCGAACAGCGACTCCTGCCACTCCGCGGAATCGATGCTGACGCACAGCGGGCGCAAGTTGTCGCCTGGTGGACCGGCCAGTCCTATGAGTCGTGCTACATCGTCACCAAGTTGCTGACCGGCGCCTTGCGGGTCGGTGTCTCGCAGACCTTGCTGGCACGTGCCGTTGCCGACCATGCCGGGCTCGAACGTTCGGTGATTCTGCACCGCTTGATGGGCGAATGGACGCCCGATGCCGAGTACTGGCACGCACTCATCGCCCGGGACGATGGCCAGGCGGCCTTGTCTCGACCTTATCCCTTCTGTCTCGCCACTCCGCTGGAAACTGATTCCGAGACCCAGGGCGATACGAACGGCCATACGAATAGTGAGACGCAGGCCGAGAAGCTGACCAGGACTCTCGGCGCAGTCGGTGCCTGGCTTGCAGAATGGAAATGGGACGGCATTCGCGCGCAGCTCGTGCGCCGTGGCGGCGAGACCTTTCTCTGGTCGCGTGGCGAAGAGTTGATCGGTCAACGCTTTCCGGAAATCACCGCCATGGCCAAACACCTCGTCGACGGTACCGTCCTCGACGGCGAGATCCTGCCGTGGAATGCCGACGGCGTCATGCCCTTCGCTGAATTGCAGCGACGTATCGGGCGCAAGCAGGTGGGCAAGAAATTGCTGAAGGATGTGCCCTGCCGTTTCCTCGCCTACGATCTGCTGGAGCACCGCGGCGAGGATCTGCGCGACGAACCGCTGTCTGCTCGCAGAACGCTGCTCGAGGAGACCGTGCATGCCGCACTTGACGCGATCGACACCATCGCCGATCCGGAATCGAGTTCCAGCGACGAAACGAATACCCTTCTCGCGCTCTCATCGACGCTTGCGGCAACGAGCTGGGAAGAGCTCGCGACGCTCCGCAAGAGTGCTCGTGCACGTGGTGTCGAAGGGCTCATGCTCAAGTCCCTTGACTCACGCTACGGAACGGGCAGAAAGCGCGGCGTCTGGTGGAAATGGAAGATCGATCCCTACACGGTCGATGCGGTGATGATCTATGCGCAGGCCGGCCACGGTCGTCGCGCCAACCTGTTTACGGACTACACGTTCGCCGTCTGGGATGGCGAAAGACTCGTGCCCTTCGCAAAGGCCTATTCCGGACTCGACAATGCAGAGATCAACCGCCTCGACAAATGGATTCGTCGTCACACGCGCGAACGCTTCGGTCCGGTTCGCTCGGTTGAACCCGTGCATGTGTTCGAACTCGCCTTCGAAGGCATCAACCTCTCGACCAGACACAAGTCGGGAATCGCCGTCCGCTTTCCGAGAATTGCGCGCTGGCGACACGACCTTGCTCCGAAGGATGCGGATACCCTCGAGTCGGTGCGGCGGCTTATCGCTGCGCCAGTCTTGAGGACGTGGCCAGAAAGGCATCGAGACGATCTTTGACGAGCAAAGCGAATACAGACGCCACGAAGCGAACGCTTGACTGGTACCACAGCAAGGACTGGAGTGTCTTCGACTTCCAGCGCGAGGCCTGGGACGCATTCCACGCCGGGGAGTCCGGACTGATTCACTCGCCGACCGGCAGCGGCAAGACCCTCGCCGCCTGGCTCGGCCCCCTGCAGGATGCGCTCGCCTCCCCGGTGAGGCCGAGCGGCCTGCAAGTACTCTGGATCACCCCGCTTCGCGCCCTTGCCAACGATACGCGACTCAGTCTGCAAACGGCCTGCACGGCACTGGGGTCGGACCTGCAGGTTGAGTTACGCACAGGCGACACCTCGAGCTCGCGTCGCACCCGCCAGAACCGTGAACCACCCTTCGCACTGGTCACGACGCCAGAAAGCCTGTCGGTCATGTTGACCTCGCCGACGTGTGAAGAGACGCTAGGTGGCGTCAAGGCGATCGTGGTCGACGAATGGCATGAACTGATGGCCACCAAGCGAGGCGTGCAACTCGAACTCTGCCTTGCACGTGTTCGCACTATTTCTCCCGATCTGCGCGTCTGGGGTCTGTCGGCCACGCTTGCCAATCTCGACGTGGCGCTTGCCACCTTGTTGGGCAGCGGTCGGACTGGTCGTCTGATTCAGGGTGTGGTGCCACGCGACATCGAGATCGACAGCCTCCGGCCCGACGCCAACGTGCGCTTTCCCTGGGCAGGTCATATCGGTCTGCAGCTGGTCGAACCCGTGGCTCTGCAGATCGAGCAGGCAGCTACGACCCTCGCATTCACCAATACCCGAGCCCAGGCGGAGATCTGGTACCGCGCACTGCTCGATGCGCGACCTGCCTGGGTAGACCGGCTCGCCCTGCATCATGGGTCGATCGATCGCGAGCTGCGCGAAGACATCGAAGAGCGCTTGCGCGGAGGCAAGCTGAGCTGCGTTGTCTGCACGTCGTCTCTCGACCTCGGCGTGGACTTCCAGCCCGTGGACCAGGTCATGCAGATTGGAGGACCGAAGGCGGTTGCCCGCATCACGCAACGCGCTGGACGCAGTGGCCATCGACCCGGCGCGGTCTCGCGAATCTTCTGCGTACCGACCAATGCCTTCGAACTGGTCGAGATAGCCGCCGTGCGACGCGCCGTGGCCGAGCGTCGCATCGAGCCCCGGGAACCGCTGACCCGTTCGCTCGACGTGCTGAGTCAGCACCTCGTGAGTGTCGCCCTCGGCAGCGGTTTCACCGAGCCAGACATGCTTGTCGAGGTACGCGGCACGCATGCTTTCGCCGCCTTGTCGGATGGCGAGTGGCAATGGGTGATCGACTTCATCACGCGCGGCGGTCAGGCATTGCAGGGCTACCCGCAGTATCACAAGGTCCTGAAGGTTGCTGGTGTGTATCGCGTCATGAACAAGGAAGTCGCGCAGCGTCACCGCACGAATATCGGTACGATTTCGAGCGCGACCAGCATGCACGTCGCCTTCCTCGGCGGCAAGCGCATCGGCACGGTCGAGGAGGGCTTCATCTCGCGGATGAAGCCGGGTGACGCCTTCCAGTTCAGCGGACGAAACCTCGAACTGATCATGACGAAGGAGCTGACCGCCTACGTGCGCCTGGCAAAGAAGCGCTCCCGGAACGTCTCGACCTGGCAAGGTACGCAACTGCCCTGGTCAAGCGCGCTCGCCGACACGGTCCTCGAAACACTACAGGCCTGGAAGCACGGGAATGCCGACGAACCCGAGCTCGACACCGTCGACGATCTGCTCAAGCTGCAGCTTGCCTGGTCGCACCTGCCCGGGCCCGACGAATTCCTGGTCGAGCACACCGAGACCCGCGAGGGCTACAGTCTGTTCTGCTTTCCCTTCGCCGGACGGCTTGCCCACGAAGGTCTATCGCTACTGGTTGCTGCGCGACTCTCGTCCATGACGCCCGTGACATTCACGATTACGGTCAACGACTACGGATTCGAATTGCAGAGCGAGTCAGCGATCGACATGACCGAGTTGCAACTGCGTGATGCGTTCTCACCCGACGGTTTGCTCGACGACATCATCAGTTCCGTCAATACATCCGAGATCGCACGACGGCGGTTTCGCGACATTGCCCGCATATCGGGGCTTGTGTTCGAAGGCACGCCCGGGAAGCGTCGAAGTGCCCGACAAGTGCAAGCTTCCAGCGGACTCATCTTCGACGTACTGGAGCAACACGATGCCGGAAATCGTCTGCTCGATCAGGCGAGGCGCGAAGTCCTCGAAGCGCAGCTCGAATTCTCCCGTCTGCAGGCCGCGCTGGCACGAATCGCCGCGAGTCGATGGATAGTGCGCAAGCCAGAAAGGCTCTCTCCGCTGGCGTTTCCGTTATGGGCGGAAAGCTTGCAGAGTCAGATGCAAACGGTCTCGAGCGAAAGCTGGAAGACGCGCATCGAGCGGATGGTGGACCGCCTGGAAGCGGCGGCGGACGAGACACTCGAGAAGTCATGAGCAGCACGACAGGCTTGACTCACGAATGCTGTGGCGAGCGTTTCGACCTCCATCATGAGCGAGTCATCCACTGGAAAGCCCGCCGCACACTGCTGGCCGCCGATGTGCACTTTGGCAAGGAGGAGGTCTTCGGGCGCCACGGCATAGCGATTCCGCACGGACCGAGCTCGCAGTCGCTCGAACGCCTCGGCACGATGCTCGCAGCCACGGGCGCAGAACGCCTTTGCGTCCTCGGCGACTTCATGCACGCCGCACCCAAGCCCGACGAGCGCTGGTTATTCGCACTCAGCCAGTTTCTCGACCGGCACACCGCCTTGAGCGTCGATGTCGTTGCCGGGAACCATGACAAGCGTGCCGGTCGACTACTCGTCGACGCGCGCATTCGCTGGATTGACGACGCCAGTCCGGAACCCCCTTTCGTGCTCCGCCATGTCCCCGGTTCCGATACCCGTGGCTACGTACTGAGCGGCCATCTTCACCCCGTCTTCCGCCTGCAGGCTGGCGGACGCAAGCGACGCTCGGTGCGTGCTCCGGCTTTCTGGTTTCGCGAAGACCATGCAGTACTGCCGTCCTTCGGTGAATTCACCGGTGGACACATCATCACACCTGAAGCGGGAGATCAGGTTTTTCTGGCAGGACCTGACAGCGTCATCGCGGTGCCGACAAGCAAGTCAGAAGGATCGATACGCTGTAGATGCAGACAGTGCTTGAAAGAAAATCCAAACTCTCCCTGACCCCTGACCCCTGACCCCTGACCCCTGACCCATCATGAAACCAGTACCACTCGAGTATAGTAACTCCGAGCTGATCTCTCAAAAGTATTTCCGATCATACGCAACTATCGGAGTATCAGCCGACGAATCAACTATCTGAACAGCGGGGAACCCAGGCTCGGGATGACCGACCCGAATCAGAGCATCGCTCTTACCAGATTCGCGCTTCTAGAGGTTGTACCAGATTCCGTTGAGAACACTCGGGCAGGTTAGTTCACCCCCGGTCAGACCGTATGCCTCGACGCCACCGACGCTACCGACGCTCAAGCAACCGAGGCACTCAAACAACCGACAAGACCCGGAAATTCGCGATAGTCGGCTGAAAAGGTCAGGTCAGGTCAGGTTTGCTTTTCGCCTTGCGAATCCGGTCTTCAGGCTGAACACTCGAAATTTCCCAGTCGGCAGCATTTGACGCCAGGCTCAAAGCCTCTCGAACACAGGACTTGCACATCAGGCTTCATCGCGCTGGGCAGAGGCGACAGGAAAGAATACCTGGGTTTTTGGTCGCTGATCGTAAATACAAGTGCTAATTGTGGCCACCAATCTCTCTGAATGGAATACCGGTAGCTGAACTCAATTCATTAATCAGATTCCGGCAAGGATTTTCACCGAGCACACTCCAGACCGGCAAGTCCTTGTGAAAATCAAGCACAACTGCACACCTCCACCAACCCTTGAACCAGGGATAATCTGCCAAATCCAAACTCGACGTATATATGTCAATATTATCTTCGCCAAGAAAATCAAAAGTCATTTCATAGAATGGCTGTGAAACATGCAAATCTATCTCGACAAGATCCACACCCTGCACGGAAACTTCAAGTTCCTCACCGCATGTGGAATGAATCTTATTTGCGCTACCAAACACAATATCGATACCAGCCAGATACCTGTCCTCCGCTCCGGCTCCGTATCTTGATTTGCCAAACAATGTCTCGACGACCTCTCCCCGTGCACCCACACTCCGTATCCAACCGTCGGACGTCTTCTGTCGAGACTCCTTGCCATCATTACCAATATATACAGTTGCAGCCTCTGGCTGCCATATTCCATGAGACTCGAATATCTCGACAATACATCCTATCTGTTCTTCACTGAACTCCACAAAGGGATCTTCTGCTACAAGATGGTGAACATACTCAACGCCCATACCACGGTTACCGTATCTTGAAAAAATTGAGCAAAGATGATGCAAGCATAAATCGGTGCAATACTTTGGCCTTGAAGCTGCGACTTGACTCGGAGAAATCGTTCAACCTGCAGAACCGGAAAATATTGCTGCGACCTGTAGTCGAGTCCGGTGAAATCAGGCTCTCGTTTCCATCGAGCGCATGAGCACTGCGAGAAGGCTCCGCCTCGCTAGAATATACTTCAAACACAACGCTCAACCTTATCGAACACACTCACTACAGCCTTGCCCAGTGCCTCGGGCGAGATATCGATCGCAACATCCTGATGCGCCTCCGGAACGCTTACCGATTGCCCTCGAACTGATCGGAACGCCCTCAAGGTGATCTCCTCGGCTTTGAAAGATATATTCACTGTCTTGCTATTCTTGTAGAATACTCGATGATCAGAAACTCCTGCAAGATCATACAAGGGCATGATCGCTGCCACTGGATCTCCGATATCGTCAACTATGGAGCACCCAGTCTTGACGCTCATTATCTCGTTTCCAAGCTCATCAGCTGTCGATTCGATCGATATTCTGGCAAACGGCCCGGTTCCATAGTAGCCCGGCTTCCTCTTTTCTCTGCTGAACGAATTCATGTAGATATACCCATCAGCGCGAAGCGTGCAAGAAACCCGATGGTGAAATCGCACTGTCTTTGAACCACTCATTTTCTTGAAATTCCTGAACACTCCCTACTCCAGCTCCATTATTCTGACTTCAACACCCTGTTGGCGACCATATTCGATAGCCCTGTCGATGGCTTGTCTAGCCTCTTGTGTAATAGTACCAGAGGGCACCCAAACCTCTACAGAATAGGTGTCGATATCATCAGCGGTAACAGTGAAATTGGTGCTCTGCTGGTTTATTTCACCATCTCGCAAGAGGGGATTTCTGAAATTCCGGATCAGTCCGTCTATCTTGTTCTTGATCGGTTGATAGATAGTCGAAGGTCTGGCCGTCCTGGCTGGTGTCGACAAGTCCATCGTGAAGGTGTCGATCGCATCACCGTCTGGCGTGATCCAGTCTACGCCTCCAAAGTTGTCTGGTGTGTGTACGTAAGCATCGTATGGCGGTGTCCTGGTCAGGGATTCCTCGAACTCCTGGCCACGAATTACCGGACTGTTCATTGACCACCAGCTGGTGCCGTCAGCCCGACGCAAGTCGGAAAGACCATCGATCCTCCCACCTGGGGAGCCTATCAAGCGGCGAATTCCACGCAGTGTCGCAAGAGCACCTCGGCCGACGAAGTCGCCGACGCTGCGCGCAACTCGACTGAGCCTGCTCAAGGCGCCCGTCAACACACTTTCGGAAAGACCGACGCCCAACGCCATCACCGAATTGGCGAAGTCGACACCGATAGCGTTCAAGCCAGCGTCGTCACACAGCTCTGTATTGCGCAGCTGCCACGCCTGCTTGATTGTATTGACGACAAACCGACCGCCTTCGTAGCCCGCCAAGCCGACGGCAGCAATCAGCAGGACCGTATCGGCTACCTGACCTGCTCCCGTCAGGTGCGCGGTGGCATAGGCAGCCACGATGCCAGCGATGATTCCGATGTTTTCCTGAATGCTCTGCAGGGTCTGCCGCGCTACCTCGCTCGCACCCTGCGCTTCGAGTTCGATGAGTGCATAGTCGATGACGCGCCCGAGCTTGTCGGCATAGGATTGCTCATCATCGGCAGCCGGCGCTGTCGGTGTCCCCGGGTTGAGCGGCGTCTCGTCCCCCGGCGCCAGTCCGAGCACATCTGTCACTTGCAGAGGATCACTGTTCGCATACGCGTAGGTGTTCAACCCACCCTTCAGTCCGATCGGATCGCTCGTGATGTAGCGTCCAGTCGCAGGGTCATAATCGCGGTAGTAGTTGTAGTGCGTGCCGGTCTCGCCATCCGCGTACTGGCCCGGCAGTCGATGGTTGAAAGTGATGGCGTCGCCGGTGATGCTCGCTTCGCCGAACGGCGTGTAGCTTGCCTGCCACACCGTCTCGCCATCGCTGTTGCTGATCTGCCGGGGAGTACCCAGATGATCTGCGTGCACGGCGTAGGTCTCTCGCCCGTCGAGCAGCGCTACCGGCTCCTTGCCCAGGAATACGGTCTGCGACAGATCACCGTTCTCGCCATCGATCTCGGCAGTCAGCTTGTGGCCGTCGTACAGGAAGTAGGTGACGCGCTTCTGGTCGCCGCGGTAAGTGACCTTGCGGATCCGCTCACCGAACCCGTTGTAGGCATATTCGGCCAGGAGGCTACCGTTCTCGTAAACCCGCACCGGACGCTGCTCACTGTTGTATTCGTAGCGAAGGCCGTTTCGCGCGCGAGTCGGCGCGCCGGTCGCGGTATAGCGGTAACTGTCGTCTTCCCCATCCGCTTCGTTCCGACGCTCGAGCAGTCGGTTACCCTCACCCTCAACGCTGTAGCGATAACGCTCGACGGTCAAGGCGCCGTCGACTTGCTCGACGGACTTCGCCGTGCGATTGCCTGTCGCATCATAGGTGTAGCGATACGTGCCGCTGAGTGTTTCGGCGTGTGTCAGCCGTCCCTGTGCATAACCGAAGCCCTGCACCAGCCCGTTCTCGTCGATGCCGATGATCTGCCCCGCCTCATCGTAGCGATAGGCAAGCGCGAGCGTGTTCGCGATCTCGATCGACTGGATACTGCCGTCGGCGGCAAAACGACGATCGGTACGTACGCCGTTGAACGACAGATGACCGCTATCACCGTCGCGCGACTCATTGTCTATCTCGCCCACCAGGGTTTCCTGTCGGAGTCCCATCAGCGATTCGCGCGTGATCGCTCGTAGCGTCCCGGCGAGCGCGCCCAGTTCGTGATAGTGGTAGCGCAGCTGTTGGCCGTCGGGCAGATGCTTGCGCAGCAGTCGACCATCGCTCGAATAGTCGTAGGCGGTAACGAAGGTCTGCCCGTCGATCGTACGACTGTGCCGTATCAGCTGCGCCTCGACGTTGTAGTCAAAGTGCTCGCTGGCATCCGAGTTCGTGGCCTCGATCAGTTTTCCATTCAGGCTGTCATAACGGTAGAGGCTTTCCCCTTCAGGCGTCTCCCGAAGCGTCATGCGATTCGCCGCGTCCCAGCGGTAGCGCGTCTCGACACCTTCGGCGTCCTTCCGGTAAACCCGGTTGTCGGCCGCGTCGTAGCGGTATTCCGTTGTGCCGGTGTCCGGGCTGATCAGTCGCACCACTCGACCGAAGTCATCCTTGAGATACCGCGTGTTGTTCGCCCGCGCGTCGGTGTGGCCAACCTCCTGACCTGCCGTATCGTGCTCGAACTCACTACTCGGCTCGCCTCCTTCGCTCAGCCGTGCAAGTTGTCCGAACGGGTTGTATTCGAGCGCCACCGAGTCGCCCGATTGTTGGTCCATCGCGGTGGCAAGGCGGTTCTCGCCATCGTAGGCGTAGCCGATGCTCTGCTGCACCGTGTTGCCACTGCTCGCGTGCGCGTGCTGCTCGGTACTCTGGTGCAGGCGCCCTTGCGCGTCGTACAGGATGCTGAGTGAGCGAATCAGTTCGCCTTGTGCAGCGAAAACCGAGCGAGTGACGACGCGCCCCTCGCTGTCTTTCTCGATATCGGTTCGACGACCGAACGCGTCGACAAGCTCTTTGAGCCGGCCTGCCGCATCATAGGCAAGGGTATGCGTCCGACCGTCAGCGTTGGTGTAGCGCGAAAGCCGCCCTTCGGCATCATAGACAAAGACCAGCGCTCTGCCGAGCTGCTCGACACGTACCACCTGACCGTTGCTGTCGTAAGCCAGACTCACCGGGCTCTGCGCGGTATTGTCATCGGCGCCAACACGAAACTCGATCACGCGACCCTGCGCATCGTATGCGGTCAGTCGCAAGGGCGGGCTCGCTGGAGTCTGTACGCTTGCCAGGCGCTGATTCTCATCCCAACCAAAGCGGGTGATGTCCGAAACGTCCTCACGCGGACCGTCGATCGCCATGAGTCGGCCGCTCTCGTACTCGAACGTCGTGGTTCGTTCGATCGTGCTGAAACCTGCAGCCGTCAGTTGGCTCAGGCCGTTGGTGTCGACAGACGCGCCCACCGGCGCATGGCCTCGCTCGGTAACGCGCAGTGGCAGACCGTTCGCATCGCGGACGGTCTCAACGACATGTTCGCCGTCGGGGTTCACGCTCGGTGTCATCGTGCGCAGCGGTGTGACGCTTGCGCCCGCGTACTCCCGCCCCTCGACCCGCAATCGCGTCCCGTCAGCCGTCGTGCGGTAAATCTCGACGATCCGCCCTGCCTCGTCATAAACGTACTCGCGCGTCCCGATGCCGACGCCCGTCCCTTCTCCGGTCGTCGTGACAGATACCAACCGGCCCTGTTGATCATGGTCGTAGACCACCCCGGTCGGTGGGCAGGTCGCGCATCCCGCCCCCGTCGAGGACAGTAGTTGCGGTTCACTCTCGGGCTTGGGCTGCACCCAGCGGTACGTGCTCGTGTCCCCGAGACTGTTCGTCACCACCGTCTCGACCGCCGTGCCGGACGCGACACGCGAGGCATCCGGATACACCAACGTCACCTTTTCTACCCCACCGGCATGCTCCGACGAGACGGCGCGCCCCTCGCTGTCGTACGTCCAGCTAGCGAAGCGCACGCCCGTGCGCTCCGTCAGCCCCGTCAGGTGGCTCGGCCAGCGCTCGTCCTCGTAGTGGTACTCGCGCGCTGTCCCGTTCGGATAGCGCACGCGGGTCAGATTGTCTCGCTGGTCGTAGTCGTAGTGCAGCGCGCTGCCGTCCGGCAACATGACCGTGCGAAGCAAACCCGGCCGCTCGCCGAAGCGCTGCTCGTCGTAGCCTTCCAGCCCACGCCGCCCCGGGATATACGCGAAGGTGAGTTCCCGGCCCGTCTCGTCACGTACCCAGGCGAGCCGTTTTTCGCGGTAATAGAGCGCCAGCCTGCGCTGGTCCGGCCAGTCGATCTCGACCAGGAAGCTGCCTCGGAAGCGTAAGCTTCGCCCGTCCGGAAGCCGCCACCGATGCTCGTCCTCGACCCCCACCAGCAGCCCTTCGTGCGCCTGTCCGCTTCGCCACAGCGGACGACCCTCTGCATCCTTCCCTGCCGGTTTGAAATGCAGCCGCCGGCCGTCGCTCTGCACGATGTCCCGTGCACCGTTGCCTGCGTCGAACAGCGACACCGCGTAGCTGTGGTGCCAGCCTTCGCCTACTCCGGCATTCCAGTCGCTGTTAGCGCTGTTGTAGGTGCGGTTGAAGACAAGTTCGCTTCCGGGCACCCGATAGTCACCTTCCTGCTGCCGCTTGTTGCCGGTAAATAGGTTGACCGGATTGCCGACCGAGCTCGCAGGTGACGTCTCGCTCGGCGGCGCACTGCCGACATCGGCACTCTCGGCCTCGACTCCACAGCTGCCGCCATCGGGCACTCCGTCACCGCAGGCGGCCAATACCCGGGAAGGGGAGATGGCGACGAGCGCCAGCGTCAGGGCGATGATCGGCAACAGTGCGCCGGCAACTGTCGACGGTCGGGCGCGGGTCAGGCGCCATCCTTGTAACATTCGCACGCTCGCGATCAAAGACGAGCGTCGAGGGTAGGATGAAGCGCGGGATTCACCATGAGTCGTGTGACCCATCGCAATCCGTAATATTACCGAGAAGTACGAGCCTGGCTCATCGTTTCGGTGCGCCGAGCTCCATCCCTCAGGGTTCGGCCGCCTGCTTGATCAGCGCTCGCAGGTCGGCATCGTTGACCTGCGTCACATCGGAAAATCGACATGGCAACGATGAGCCATGAACCCATGGACACCGGGCTAGCCTCCGCTATAGCGTGCAGGCATGTTCCTTGATGAGCACGTTCAGAATGTCGTGGTTCAGCGAGTAGTCGACCGGCAGGTCGATGACATGCACACCCTTGCCTTGGAGCGCAGTGTCGAGAATCTCGATGAACTGCTCGACGCTCTCCGGACGATGGCCGATCGCGCCGAAACTCTCGGCATATCGAACAAGGTCAGGATTGTCGAAGTCAAGTCCGTAATTTTCGAACCCCATGCCTTCCTGTTTCCACTTGATCATGCCGTACGCACTGTCGTTCAGGATGATGACGACCAGATCCAGCTTCATGCGCACCGCGGTCTCGAGCTCCTGCGAGTTCATCAGGAAACCACCATCACCGGTGACGGAAACCACCTTGCGATCCGGGTGGAGGTGCTTGGCGGCCATTGCCGAGGGCAAGCCGGCACCCATGGTCGCAAGCGCATTGTCGAGTAGCAGGGTGTTCGCTGCGTGGCACTTGTAGTTACGCGCGAACCATATCTTGTAGATCCCGTTGTCGAGCGTGATGATGTCCTCATCGTCGAGGCTATCGCGCAGGAGCTTCACCAGGCGCTGTGGCAGGATGGGGAATCGATCGTCCGTGAAGTAGCGGCTCGTATGCGACTCCACCTCGGTGCGTACCCGATCGAAATAGCTGAAGTCCTTCGACACCGCGCCCAGACGCTCGCCAAGGCGCTGCACGGCATCGGCGATGTCGCCGACAAGGTTCAATTGAGGGAAATAGATGTCATCGATACGCGCTTCATGGAAGTTGATATGGATGACTTTCTTGCCACCCTTTTCCATCAGGAAGGGCGGCTTCTCGACAACATCATGTCCGATGTTGACGATCAGATCAGCACGCTCGATGGCGCAGTGCAGGAAATCGTGCTCGGACAGCGCAGCTGTACCGATGTAGCGCGGGTGGCGTTCATCGACGATACCCTTTCCCATCTGGGTATTGAAAAAATACAAGCCGGAGCTCTCGACCAGATTCAACAGGGCTTCGCTGGTACGCGTCCGGTTCGCATCGGCACCGATCAGCAATAGCGGCAGGCTCGCCGCCTGGATCATCTGCACCGCGGCGTCGATGGACTGATCATCGGCCCGGGGACGACGGTGCCCGACAACGTCGAAGACCGATGCATCGATTTCTTCGCTGGCAATATCCTCGGGCAACTCGAGGTAGGCTGCGCCCGGGCGCTCCTGCGCAGCGAGACGGAAGGCCTCGCGAACCATCGCCGGTGCACGACTGCCCTCGACAATCTGTTCGGAGTACTTGGTCGTCGGACTCATCAGATTGACGACGTCGACGATCTGGAAGCGGCCTTGCTTGCTCGAACGGATCGGTTTCTGGCCGGCGAGCATGACCATCGGCATACCGCCAAGCTGTGCGTAGGCGGCGGCGGTGACGAAGTTGGTTGCCCCGGGCCCGAGGGTAGAGAGACAGACACCGGGTTCGCCCGTCAGTCTGCCGTGCGTCGCGGCCATGAATCCGGCAGCTTGCTCATGGCGGGTAAGCACCAGCTCGATGGTGGAGCGCGACAGTGAGTCGAGCACATCCAGGTTCTCCTCACCGGGGATGCCATAGATGTAGCGAACGCCCTCGTTCTCGAGGGCTTCGATCAGCAGGTCGGATGTCTTCATGTGCAAGCCCTTGTATTGTTTATCGAATCTTGTTGTCTATCGAGCCTTTCATTGCCAGTAGACCAGGCGAGCCTTGTATTACCAGTCGAACATGGCGTCTGCAACGATCAGCACCCTCCGTGTACGGCAACTACCACCGCGTCGCTCCAGCCGCCAGCCAGTCGTCTCGCCACTCGACAGGCACGGTCGCCTCGTTCAGCAGGCAGCCCGGGTCGATCTGCGGGTGGAGCTGAGCATAGGTCTTGATATCCGTGCCCTGGATGCGGCGATTGATGTGCCTGGGTTCCAGATCCCCAATGGATTCGAGACCGGCCGCCGCGATCAGCTCGACGAGATTTTCGACCGTGGCCTTGTGGAAGTTCGCGACCCGCACGCCCTTGTCGGTGACGTCGAGTCCATCGGAGCGGCTCTTTTCCGTGGTAGCGATGCCGGTCGGGCAGTTATTCGTATTGCACGAACGCGACTGGATGCAACCGAGCGCCATCATCATGCCGCGCGCCGAATTGATCGTGTCTGCGCCTAGCGCCATGACTCGCAGCATGTGGAAAGCCGTAAATACCTTTCCCGACGCGATGATACGGACCTGATCACGCAGACCGATTCCGATCAGTGCCTGGTTGACGAAGATCAAGGCATCGCGAAGGGGCGTGCCGACCGAGTTTGTCATCTCGGTCGGCGCGGCACCGGTGCCGCCTTCACCACCGTCAACGGTTATGAAATCCGGTGTGACTCCACTCTTCAGCATGGCTTTGCAGATTCCCAGGAACTCGTCCCGTCGACCGACACACAGCTTGAAGCCGATCGGCTTGCCACCAGACAGTTCGCGCAAGCGGACAATGAAATCGAGCAGCTCGGCCGGTGTCTTGAACGCGGTGTGCGCCGCGGGCGACACCACGTCTTTCCCCATCGGGACATGACGAATCCTCGCGATCTCCTCGGTCAGCTTCGCCGCAGGCAGAATACCGCCGTGGCCAGGCTTGGCCCCCTGCGAAAGCTTGATCTCGATCATCTTGACAACCTCAAGCGATGCGCTCTTGGCGAAGCTTGTCGGGCTGAATGCGCCCTCCTCGTCACGACACCCGAAATAACCCGTGCCGATCTGCCAGACGATATCGCCACCGTGCTCGAGGTGGTAAGGACTCAAGCTGCCCTCACCTGTATTGTGGGAGAAGCCACCAAGCTTAGCGCCGCGGTTGAGCGCCATGATTGCATTCTGACTCAGCGCGCCGTAACTCATGGCCGAGATGTTCAATGGGGACGCCAGGTACGGCTTCTTGCAGTCTTTCCCGCCAAACTTGACACGCGGGTGCATGTCGACCGGCGTCCTCGGCACCAGCGAATGGTTCATCCATTCGTAGCCGTCACGGTCGACATCGAAGACGGTGCCGAACGGTCGTGTATCACGAGCGCCCTTCGCGCGCTGATAGATCAACGAGCGGAACTCCCTTGGCACCGGCGTTCCACTCGTTTCCGACTCGACAAAATACTGCTGAATCTCCGGTCGAATCGCTTCCAGCATGTAGCGAAACCGACCGAAGAACGGATAGAGTCGACGCACCGTCTGCTTCGTCTGGACCATGTCGATCACGCCGAGTATTCCGACGGGCAACAGGAAGATCAATGACCAGAGGACGTGAGGCCAACGCAAGGCGAGCAGCGCGAGCACAAGCGGAGTGGCGAACAGGAATGTCAGAAAGCCGCGGCGCAACGTAAAGGACGGAAGAGTGATCATGGAGTCGGCGATTTTCCTGCTGGTCTGTTTATCCAATGGTCAGCGAGATAGCTCGCTGCACTCCGACTCCACCGACAGGACCAGGTTCAACGGCCGTGCCGGGACAGCTTCGACCGAACGACAGACGAATAGAAGACCCGAGAATCACTGGCCTGAATGTCAGTCATGGCTAATCTCCCGTTACAGCTCCGTGTCGCCGGGACCCGAAGAATGACTGGAGCCGGCGCCGGCAGGCAGGAGCAAGAATACCTTCGGTTATCGCGATATGGTGCGTTGTACCCGGTGCCATCAAGGCTTCGTGAACGCTGACGACAGCGCCGGTGCGAGGCTCACGTGCGCCGTAGACCAGACGTGACACACGGGCCTGCAGCAAGGCTCCGCAGCACATCAGGCACGGCTCCAGCGTCACGTACAGGGTCGCCTTGTCGAGTCGGAAACTCCGCTGTGCCAGGGCGGCCTGGCGCAGCGCAACCACTTCAGCATGGGCGCTGGGGTCATGGTCCGTCACCGAGGAATTGAATCCACGACCGATCACCGCATCACCCATGACAACCACCGAACCGACCGGTACTTCACCGATCCCTGCAGCTTCATCGGCAAGCCCGAGCGCCAGACGCATGTAGTCTTCGTCCTGTGCCTTCAAGCTCAACCACCATCCAGTCGCGTCAACTTGCCTCTGACAAGTTCGGACCACTCGGCCGACAGCGCCGGATTGTTCAGGGCGTCTTCAAGGACGAGACGACGACCTTGATCCTCAAGGTCGTAGAGCGCCGCAAAGAGTTGTGCCAACGTGAAGTCACTCGGGCCTGACTCTTCGAGCTCGATCTCGTCGCCTGCCTGCAAGCTACCCGTCTCGATCACTCGCAGGTAGACACCGGTACGACCACCGCGAACGAACTCACGCGGGAACTTTCGTCGCCCCGTCTTCAGGCCGAGCTTGAAACAAGGCACTCGTGGCTGCGAAATCTCGAGCAGGCAGTCGCCTGCCCTGAAGCGGTCACCGACATGCACGACAGCTTCATCGAGCAGGTCGACGGAAAGATTCTCGCCGACGAAGCCAGGCTTGAGTTCGCTATCGGGAAACAGCGACGCCCACGTCGGCAGGTGCTGCAGGCCATACGCGTAGACAGCCTTGTGTTCGCCCCCGTGATTGACGCGATCCGCCTGGTCGTCGCCCGCGAGGTTCAGCCTTCCCAATGCAACCGGTCCCTCGACCGGCGATTTGAAGATACCCGTGGTGATGCGCTTGTCACCGTCCGCCACCTCGCTTACTTCAGAAACATTGACCGATTCGATTCTCAAGTTCCGTTAACTCCTGTTCGCCTGAACGAGAAAGGGAGCCCGCAGGCTCCCTTTCTGTACTCGACACGCTGTTCGCAAATGCAACGATCAGGCGGTGACTTCCTCACCTTCCGCAACCGCCTTCATGCTGAGACGGATCCGGCCTTGCTTATCCACTTCGAGCACCTTGACCTTGACCATCTGCCCTTCCGACAACTCATCCGCGACATTCTGAACGCGCTGTTCGGATATCTGGCTGATGTGCACGAGGCCGTCCTTGCCAGGGAGAATGTTGACGAACGCGCCGAAGTCCATGAGCTTCTGCACGCGACCCTCGTAGATCGTGCCGACTTCGATATCGGCCGTGATCAGCTCGATGCGTCGCTTCGCCTCTTCGCCGGCCTCCTTGTCGCTTGATGCGATCTTGATCATGCCGTCGTCACCGATGTCGATCGTCGCGCCGGTTTCCTCGGTCAAGGCACGAATGACCGCACCACCCTTGCCGATGACGGCCGCAATCTTCTCCGGGTTGATCTTCACCGTGATGAAGCGTGGAGCATGCTCGGAGAGATCATCGCGCGGCGTATCCAGCGACTTGCCCATTTCATCGAGAATGTGCAGTCGGCCCGCCTTGGCCTGTTCGAGCGCGGTGGCCATGATGTCGCGGGTGATGCCCTGGATCTTGATATCCATCTGCAAGGCTGTCACGCCCTCACGAGATCCCGCCACCTTGAAGTCCATGTCACCGAGGTGATCCTCGTCACCGAGGATGTCTGACAGTACGGCATGACCGTCATCTTCCTTGATGAGACCCATCGCGATTCCGGCGACCGGTGCCTTGAGCGGCACACCCGCATCCATCAGCGCAAGGCTGGTACCACAGACGGACGCCATCGAACTGGAACCATTCGACTCGGTGATCTCGGAAACGACGCGAATCGTGTAGGGGAAGTCTTCATCACTGGGCATGATGGCCTGCACACCGCGCTTGGCGAGCTTGCCGTGACCGATCTCCCGTCGCTTCGGTGAACCGACGAAACCTGTTTCGCCGACACAGAAGGGAGGAAAATTGTAGTGGAGCATGAACGGCATGCGCGACTCGCCTTGCAGCGAATCGATGATCTGGGCGTCACGGGTCGTGCCGAGGGTGGCGGTAACGATCGCCTGAGTCTCGCCACGCGTGAACACGGCTGAGCCGTGCGTGCGGGGAAGAATACCCGTGTGCACCGTGATCGGCCGAACGGTGTCGGTCGCACGGCCATCGATGCGCGGCTCGCCGTCGATGACACGCCGACGAACGATCGACTTCTCGAGGCTCGAGAACGCACCCTTTACGTCGTCACGGTCATAGTCGTCACCCATGGCGCCGATGACCTTGTCCTTGGCGGCAGCGGCTGCATCCTGGCGCTCCTGCTTGTCGGCTATCTGATAGGCCGCGGTGAGATCCGCACGGATGGCCTCGTCGACACGTTGCTTGAGCGACTCGTCAACCGGAGCAGCTTCCCAGTTCCAGCTCTCCGCGCCGACGTCAGCAGCCAGCTCGTTGATCGCCTTGACAGCAGTCTGCAGGTGCTCGTGACCGAACATGACCGCGTCGAGCATGACCGATTCAGGCAGCTGATCGGCCTCGGATTCGACCATCAGCACGGCAGATTCAGTACCTGCCACCACCAGTTCCAGCCTGGTTTCAGCCAGCTGGGTCAGTGTCGGGTTCAGCACGTACTGCCCGTCGATGTAGCCGACCTTGGCCGCACCGATCGGCCCGGCAAAGGGCATTCCCGAACACGCAAGCGCCGCTGATGCACCGATCAATGCCGGAATATCGGGGCTGATCTCGGGATCGAGTGACATGACGGTAGCGATGACCTGAACTTCGTTCAGGAAACCCTTGGGAAACAAGGGCCGTAGCGGACGATCGATCAGGCGGGAAATCAGCGTTTCCGACTCGCTCGGTCGCCCTTCGCGCTTGAAGAAACCGCCGGGAATCTTGCCCGCGGCGTAGGTGCGTTCTTGATAGTTTATCGTCAACGGGAAGAAATTCTGCCCCGGCTTGGCCTCACGGCGGCCGACGGCGGTTACCAGTACAACCGTATCGCCCATGCTGGCGACGACGGCGCAACTGGCCTGGCGAGCGATCTCACCGGTTTGCAGCGTGACGGTCTCGCTGCCGTACTGGAATGTCTTTGAATGTGTGGTCACTAGGCTGTCTCTTGGATGGTTAGCGGCCGGCAAGACGCGGTGGCGTCAACGGGCCAGGTTCGTCGTCAGTGACCGGTCAGCGGCGCAGGCCGAGACGCTTGATCAGATTCTGGTAACGAGCCGTATCCTTGCGGTGCAGGTAGTCGAGCAACTTGCGGCGCTGATTGACCATCCGGAGCAGACCCCGTCGGGAATGGTGATCGTGCTTGTGTTCCTTGAAGTGTTCGGTCAGGTGGGTGATTCGCGCGGACAGCAGTGCAACCTGTACTTCCGGTGACCCTGTGTCCGTAGAGTCGACCTGGTGTTCCTTGACGATTTCCGCCTTTCGTTCAGGGCTGAGGCAAGACATGTCGTTCGGTACTCCGATACGTTGTTGGCAGGGGGATGCGCCTCGGCGCGGGAAAACTCCGTAGTGTACCAGCTGGGTATCAATCCCACTGCACGACCCGGGTAGGCGAGATCGACGTACCCTCCGCATCGAGCCGTCCGAGACCAATCAGCCTGCCGGATGGCCCGCGTACACGACAGATCCCCGCGGAGATCGTGTCGCCCTTGGCAGCAGGCACCGTATTGCCCTGCCCGGCATACGGCCGCTCGACACCCTGCCCGGAACGAAAGCGCACCACACTCGCTTCGCCGACAATCACTTCGGGAAGGTGTCCGAGGCCTGCATCCAGGGGCAGCAGCAGCGCATCGAGGCGGTCGTGGACTGCCGCTGCCGATTCGACGCCGCAGGCGATCGTCTGCAGGGAGTCGAGCGTTGTCATGACATGGTGATCAAAAGGTGCCACAAAGGTGCGACGAAGTGCCGTGACGTGCGCACCACAGCCAATCCGCTCACCGATATCCGTGACGAGTGCGCGAATGTAGGTGCCTTTCGAACAGTATACCGAAAGCGTTGCTTGACTACCTCCGAAAGACAGCACTTCGATCGAACGGATGCTCACGGCACGCGGCGTTCGCTCTATCGTGATGCCTTCACGGGCAAGCTTGTACAGACGCTTGCCGCCTACCTTGATCGCCGAGACCATCGGCGGTATCTGCATCTGCGGGCCGACGAATGTGGCGCATTCCCGGGAGAAGGTCGCCGCGCTCAAGTCGACAGGCACCTCACGCACCTCGACAATCGTGCCGTCGGCGTCGGCACTGTCGGTCGTCACGCCAAGTTGCAGGGTGACTTCGTAGCCCTTGTCGGAGTCGATGAGATGACCGGCGAACTTGGTCGCTTCACCCAGACAGACCGGCAACATGCCGGTCGCCAAAGGGTCGAGACTGCCCGTATGACCCGCTTTCTTCGCGCCGAACAAACGCTTGACCTGCTGCAAGGCTTGATTGGAACTGCCGCCAGCAGGTTTATCGAGGAGAAGAATGCCGTGGACGCTGCGTCCCTTACGATTGCGGCGGGACATCGGTCGTCACATCCGTCGAGCTATCGCTATCGCTGCTGCCGGCGCCGGTGCCAGTGCCAGTGCCAGTGCCGGTGCCGGTGCCGGTGCCGGTGCCGCCATCATCACCCTTCATGGCCGCGTCGTCAGCGCCACCGACGGAGCCGACACCCGAGGATTGCCCGGCGGCAGCATCGTCCAGCGTCGTGTTCGTTGCCACGGCCTGATCAATCAGGGCCGACATCCTCGCCCCTTTCTCGGCCGAATCGTCGTAGTGAAATCGAAGCTCGGGTACGGCGCGAATCCTCATTTCCTGGGCAAGTCGGCGTCGCAGGAATCCAGAGGCTCGCTTGAGAGCAGCCTGGGTCTCTTCGAGATCCTCCCGATCGAACAAGGAGTAGTAGATTTTTGCCACAGCCAGATCCCGCGACACTTCAACCGACGCAATGGTCAGCATTGGCGATATGCGCGGGTCGCGGATCTCGTTGCTGATCATGCCGGACAGTTCGCGTTGAATGAAATCCGCCACGCGGTGACTTCGCGGATAGTCGTCGGAGCCTGCCATGTCAGCTCACGCGTCCCGGGCCGTCCATTGCCCGGTCGGACCTGCCGATTGCCAGGATCACAATGTCCGCATCACAGTGTCCGCGCTACTTCGGTTCGCTCGAACACCTCGATCTGGTCTCCCGGCTTGACGTCGGTGTAGTTCTTCACGCCGATACCGCACTCGGTCCCCATGCGCACATCCTTGACGTCGTCCTTGAAACGCCTGAGCGATTCGAGCTCGCCTTCGTAGATGACGGTGTTCTCGCGCAAGACCCGGATCGGCTCGTCCTTCCGCACAACGCCGTCGACCACCATGCAGCCTGCAATCAGACCGAACCTGGGCGACGTGAACACCTCGCGTACATCGGCCGTGCCGATGATGCGTTCGCGAACCTCTGGAGCGAGCTTGCCACCGGCGAGGTCGCGTGCCAGGTCGATGAGTTCGTAGATCACGCTGTAGTAGCGAAGATCGATTTCCTGTTCCTGAATGAGTCGACGCGCGGCACTGTCGGCACGCACGTTGAAGCCGACCAGGATCGCGTCTGACGCGAGGGCGAGGTTGGCATCAGACTCGGTAATGCCACCGACGCCGCCGCCCATGATGCGCACCTCGACCTCTTCGGTCGACAGCTTCTCGAGCGAGTCCCGAATAGCTTCGTAACTACCTTTGACATCGGCCTTGATGACGAAGTTGACCGTGGGCGTGGGGCCGCCCTTGAGGTTGCCGAACACGTCGTCGAGCCGTTGTGGTCGACGCTCTGCCAGTCGCGCATCTCGCTGCCTGCCGTGACGCAACTCGGCAAGCTCACGAGCGCTCTTCTCGTCTGCAGCGACGAGCATCTCGTCGCCGGCATTCGGCGTGGCGGAGAGGCCCAGCACCTGCACCGGGCTCGAGGGGCCCGCTTCTTCCACGGCTCGCCCGTCCTCGTCGAACATCGCCCGTACGCGTCCGGTTACCTGACCGCAGATGAAACTGTCGCCCTTCTTGAGGGTACCTTCCTGGACGAGAATGGTGGCCACCGGACCACGCCCCTTGTCGAGCATGGCCTCGATCACGACACCGGTGCCATTGCCTTCCGGCACGGCCACGAGCTCGAGAACCTCGGCTTGCAGTGTGATTGCGTCGAGAAGCTTGTCGACGCCGTCGCCGGTTATCGCCGACACCGGTATGAATTGCGTATCCCCGCCCCAATCCTCGGAAATGACCTCGTGTTGCGAGAGCTCGTTGCGCACGCGTTCCGGATCGGCCTCTTCCTTGTCCATCTTGTTAACGGCGATGATCAAGGGCACGTCGGCGGCCCGCGCGTGCTGAATACCTTCGATGGTCTGTGGCATGACGCCGTCATCGGCGGCAACGACCAGCACGACGATATCGGTGGCCTGGGCGCCACGCGCGCGCATCGACGTGAAGGCCGCGTGACCCGGGGTATCGAGGAATGTGATGACGCCGTTGTCGGTTTCGGTCTGATAAGCGCCTATGTGCTGGGTGATGCCGCCTGCCTCGCCGGACGCGACCCGGGAAGTCCGGATGTAGTCGAGCAGCGAGGTCTTGCCGTGATCGACGTGACCCATGACGGTCACGACCGGGGGTCGCGGCTCTGTATCGCCGTCACGATCACCCGCGACCAGCGCCGCCAGCGCTGCCTCGACATCGTCGGCACTCATCGAGTTGGCCTTGTGGCCCATCTCCTCGACCACGAGGATCGCCGTGTCCTGATCGAGCAGCTGATTGATCGTTGCCATGACGCCCATGCCCATCATCGCCTTGATGACTTCCGCCGCCTTCACTGCCATCTTGTTGGCGAGCTCTGCAACAGTGATGGTTTCGGGTACGTCGACTTCCCGAACCACGGGTGCTGTCGGCCGCTCGAAGCCGTGCTTGGCCTCGAAATTCGCCGGCAAGGCCCGACGCGGCTTGCCCTTGCGCCGACCCGACTTGCCTTTCGCCACGTGCAGCTGGTTGCGTCCATAGCGCGTATCTCCGCCACCGCCGCCGCCGCCCGGTTTGCCACGGCCTCGACCCCGCGCCTTGTCGGCGCCTCGTCCTGCACCGCGATCCGTGCTGCTGGCCGCCTGCTGCGCTTCCATCGCGGCACGACGCTGCGCCTCTGCTGCGAGCCGCTCCTGTTCGCGACGTTCCTGCTCCCGTTTCGAATTCTCGTCGGCTTCCTTGCGCTTGGTCTGGAGAACCTGACGTTCGGCCATCTTCTCCGCTTGCGCAAAGGCCTGGCGCTCGACTTCGAGGCGCTTCTCATCGGCGGCGGCTTGCGCTGCCATCTCGGCCGGAGTCAGCTCTTTCTCAGGCTCGGCGGGCACCGCTGCAGCTGCTGCGGCGCGCTCCACCTCGGCCGCGACCGCATCAGCGGCGGCCGCTTCTGCAGCAACCTGCGCCTCGACGCCGGCAGTAGCGGTGGCGTCAACGGCAGTTTCACCGTCTTCGTCGGCTACGGGGACATCGGCCACGGCCGCGTCAGCATCACTGTCGACTTCCGCAGCGACTTCAATGGCGGTTTCGAGCGCCTCTCCCGCCTCGTCCGCGTCGCCCATGGCCAGCTGCTCCTCGGCAGCGGCCTCAGCCTCGGCCTCGGCAACGATATCGGCGGTCGGCCTGGCCGCGCCGGAGATGACCGGTGTGCTCGTCTCGACCGGCTTCTCGGCCACCGCCGTGGCCGTGTCAGCCTCGGCTGTGTCGGCTTCGTTCGGCCGTACATAGGTACGGCGCGAACGCACTTCCACCGCGACCCGCTTGCGACCCGAAGGATCCGCCTTCAATTCGCTGACGCGCTTGCGCTTGAGCGAAATCCGCTTGCTACCCGTGGCACTCGCTGCGGCAGACGAACCGCGTGCCTCTCGCATGTGCGTGAGCAGCGACATCTTCTCGGAATCGCTGATCAGATCGCTCTCACCGGTCTTGGCAATACCTGCCTCGGTGAGTTGCACGAGCAACTTGTCACTGGAAATTCCAACGACCTGCGCGAGCTGCTTGACTGTGACTTCTGCCATGTTCTCTCTTTGTTCGACCCGAACCGGTCACCGGCTCATTGTCCTTGAGGACTGCTTCGTGGAAGGATCGTCGGTCGTGATGCCCGAACGATCGATACATCGAGTGGCCGACGACGTCGAACCACCCTTCACACGGAGGTGTCAGCCGGCCGCGCCGGCACGAGCGTCTGCCGCTCCTCCGTCCTCGTTGCCGCCGCCGGCTTCGGCGCCCTCTTCTTCTGCAAACCAGCTTTCACGCGCCTTCATGATCAGTCGTGCTGCGAGTTCCTCGTTCATGCCCGCCACCTCCATCAGATCGCCAATCGACTGGTCTGCCAGGTCATCGACGCTCTGGATCTCGTTGGCCGCCATCTCCAGAGCGAGCTCCTCGCCAACGCCTTCCATGGCGATCAACTCGGGTGTCGGCGTGTTGCCGTCGAGCTTCGTCTCGGTCGCGATGGCTTTCGTCAGCAGCGCATCCTGAGCGCGACTGCGGAGTTCGTCAACGATCTCTTCCTCGAACTCGTCGATCTCGAGCAGTTCTTCACGGGGGACATAGGCCACTTCCTCGACGGTCGTGAAGCCCTCCTGCACCAGGATCAGCGCGACTTCCTCGTCGACATCGAGCTGTTCCACGAAAGCTTCGACGGTCTCGCGCGACTCCTCTTCGCTCTTCTCTTCAGCCGCCATCTCGTCCATGACGTTGAGCGTCCAGCCGGTCAATTCGGATGCCAGACGGACGTTCTGCCCACCGCGGCCGATGGCCAGCGAGAGCTTGTCGTGCTCCACGGCGATGTCCATGCTGCTCTTCTCTTCATCGACGACGATACCCTTCACATCAGCCGGTGCCATCGCGTTGATGACGAACTGGGCCGGATTGCCGTCGTAGAGGATGATGTCGATGCGCTCGCCGGCAAGCTCGTTCGATACCGTCTGCACGCGCGAACCGCGCATGCCCACGCAGGCACCGACCGGGTCGAGACGCGGATCGAGAGAAGACACCGCAATCTTGGCACGCGCACTTGGATCGCGCGCCGCGCCATTGATGACGATGATGCCCTGGCCGACCTCCGGCACTTCAAGCTTGAAAAGCTCGATAAGAAACTCCGGCGCAGTGCGGGTCACGAACAGTTGCGGACCGCGAGGTTCGCTGCGCACTTCGCGAAGATAACCGCGCAGCCTGTCGCCCGGGCGAACCGCTTCACGCGGGATCATGTCCTCGCGCGAGATGTACGCTTCCGCATTGCCGCCGAGATCGAGGTAGACGCCACCGCGCTCGAGCCGCTTGACGATGCCCATCACCAGTTCGCCGACACGTCCCTGATATTGCTCGACGACGCGCTCGCGCTCTGCCTCGCGTACTTTCTGAACGATGACTTGCTTGGCGGTTTGCGCGGCGATGCGACCGAAATCGACCGATTCGATCTCCTCTTCGACGAAGCCGCCGAGTTCGAGGGCCGAATCGTCGTACTGCGCTGCGGAAAGGGTTATCTGACGCAAGGGAAATTCCATCTCCGCATCGTCCTCGACGACCTCCCAGCACCGGAAGGTGTCGTATTCTCCGGTCTCGCGGTCGATCGCCACACGCACCTCGATATCGCCGCCATGACGCTTGCGGGTCGCCGACGCGAGCGCTGCCTCGAGCGCCTCGAAGATGATGCTCTCGTCGACGCCCTTCTCGTTCGACACCGCATCCACGACCAGCAGGATGTCTTTACTCATGTTCGACTCATCTCATTCTCTCGCGATCAGGGCAGTCGCCCGATCAGGTAAGCCTGTTCGACGTCGGCCAGCGGCAACACATGGTCGACCTGGTCAACTTCAATCGTGATATTCCCATCCCCGACCGCCAGCAGACGGCCCTTGTAGTTGCGTCGACCTCCAATCCCTGCCAACAGCCGGATGCGCACCTCCTCACCCTGTTGCGCCTCGAAATGCCCCAGGCTGAACAACGGCCTGTCCACTCCCGGGGACGAGACTTCCAGTTGATAAGCGCCCGGAATCACGTCGTCGACATCGAGTGCAGCATCCAGTTGCCGACTCACCTTGACACAATCATCCACATCGACTCCCGCCGGATTGTCGATGTACACCCGTAACGTCGGGCCCCCGTCGCCCTGACCGAATTCCGCACCGACGAATTCGTAGCCCAACCCGGTCACGACCGGCTCGACCACCGCAACCGCCGCGGGTGACGCTCGCTGCATCGCCTTCTGAACCTCCGCTTCCGTCGTGACGCTTGCCTGAAGCGTCCGTTCACATACGCCGATGTGAGCACGAATCAGTGTGCGCACGAACTTCCCCAACAAAAAGGGCTCCGTGAGGAGCCCAGACCATCGTTCGCCTTCGTCGACCGTACCCTCGCCGGCCAATATCTCTCGACTTCGCGGTCGTTACTGTCGACAGAGGGAGTTCGCCCGCGTAATTCGCTAGTATAACACCACGACTCGTGCCTGCCCTCCCCGAGACAACGACAGATGTCAGGCGGCCGCGCGCCCTGGTTCGACCTGTTCGGGCTCAAGCAGCTCCCCAAGCAGCGCCTGCCGTTCGACGGCAGCGCGATCCATGGCCTCTGCCTTGATCGGCCCGAAGCCCCGGATGCCGTCGGGAAGACTCAGTAGAGCAACGGCTATTTCGTGGCGGCGCGTCGTATCGGCCCGAGACAAGGCGGCCGTGGACAAGACCGCCTGAGGCAAGGCGTCCAGCACGACGGCAAGATCTGCCTCATACCAGCCAATCCACTGACGCTCGGCACGCCGCTCTGCAGTATGCCCAAAGGGATCGAGGGCGGTGCCACGCAGATGCCGGCCATGCTGAAGCACGCTGAATAGCTTCAGGATCCAGGCACCGAAGCGGCGTTTTTTCGGCCGGCCGTCAGCGCCGGTGCCGCCGAGCAAGGGAGGTGCCAGATGCAGGTTCAGCCGGTAATCACCTCCGACGCTCGCTGCCAGCTGCTCGCGAAACGCCGGCGCAGCGTATAGGCGAGCCACTTCGTACTCGTCCTTGCAGGCAAGCACCTTTGCGTAGTTATGGGCCACGGCGCGCGCCAGCGACTCGTCGGGCGCAAGCATTGCCGTGCGCTCGCGTACGGCCTCCACGGCGGACTGATAGCGTGTCGCCAGACGGCGATTCTGGTAGGCAGCAAGGTGCTCGACGCGATGAGAGATCAACGCCTCGAGGGTCAGTTCGTCGAGCGCAACGCCATCCTGCATGCCGGCCAGGGGAGTGCGCCGACTTTCCAGAAGGGCATGGATGCCAGCTGGGTCGGCCGCGAGATATCGACCCCACTGGAATGCCACACGATTGGCGTCGACCGCCACCCCGTTGAGCTGAATGGCCTGGTTTATGGCGTCGAGCGCGATCGGCACGAGGGCATGCTGCCAGGCATAGCCGAGCATCAGGATATTGGTCGCGATCGCGTTACCCGCCAGGATCTCGGCAACCTCTGTGAACGCGTGGAAGTGCTGGCGGTCGGCGAGACGTTCGGCAATCGTGTCGGCGACGGCATCCCGCCTGAAGTCGAGATCACGACGACTGACGAACGCGGCCACCGGCGCACTGCTGGTATTCACGACTCCCACGGTTCGGTCTGCATCGCAAAGCACGATGTTGTCTCGCGATGCTGCGACGACGTCGTCAGCGGCAATCAACAGATCTGCCTTGCCTGCAACGATATGCGGACTGGTGACGTTGGCCTGCGAGCGTGCCAGTCGCACCAGGCTCTGCACCGCACCGCCCTTCTGCGCCAATCCCGCCATGTCGAGAATCATCGACGCATTCCCGTCGACGTGCGCTGCCATCCCGAGGATGGCTCCGATGGTCAAGACGCCCGTACCGCCGACACCTGTGATCGCGATGTTCCACGGCCTGTCATCGAGCTCGGGAACCGCTGGCATCGGCAAGGGCGTCGAAGGCAATGACGGCAGGGCGGACGGCGCGGCCATCGACGACTTGAAGCGCCCGCCATCAATCGTCACGAACGATGGGCAGAACCCCTTGAGGCAAGAGAAATCCTTGTTGCAGCTGCTCTGGTTGATCTTGCGCTTGCGCCCGAACGGCGTTTCGAGAGGTTCGATCGATACGCAGTTCGATTGCACCGAACAGTCGCCGCAACCCTCGCAGACGGCACTGTTGATGAGAACCCGCCGCGGCGGATCCGATAGAGTGCCACGCTTGCGCCTGCGTCGTTTCTCCGCAGCGCAGGTCTGTACATAGACTATGGCGTTGCAACCGGATTGGTCGCGCAAGCGGCGCTGCACGCTATCGAGTGCGTCACGATGCTCGATGATCGTGCCCGGTGCCAGCTCGCTCGAGCGATAGAGTTCGGGCTCATCACTGACCAGATAGATCGGCGCCACTCCCTCGGCGTGCAACTGGTGCGTCACCCTGGCCGGAGAAAGCTCACCGTCGACGTTCTGCCCTCCGGTCATCGCGACCGCGTCGTTGTACAACACCTTGTAGGTCAGGTTCACTTCCGCTGCTACCGATGCACGAATCGCGAGCAATCCGGAATGAAAGTAGGTACCGTCACCCAGATTGACGAAGCGGTGCTGCTCATCGGTGTACGCAGCGATGCCGCTCCAGGGAACACCCTCACCGCCCATCTGCGTGAAGGTATCGGTCGAACGATCCATCCACTGCACCATGTAGTGGCAGCCGATACCCGCCATGGCAGTCGACCCCTCAGGCACTCGTGTCGATGTGTTGTGCGGGCAGCCTGAACAGAACCAGGGTTGCCTTTCGATCGGTGCAACGTGCGCAGCCTTTTCGGCAGCTCGCCTCTCCAGGTAGTCGAGACGTGTCGCGATGTGCCGCTGCAATGACTCATCGAGCGACAGGCGCAACACACGCTTCGCAATGGCCCGCGCCACACGCGACGCCGACAACGGCATCGATAGCGGCAGGACGTGTCGATCCTCGTCATCGAACTTGCCGATGATGCGCGGCCGCACATCGCTCCTCCAGTTGAACAACTGCTGCTTGATCTGATGTTCGACGATCTCGCGCCGCTCCTCGACGATCAGCACTTCCTCGAGACCTTCCGAGAAGTGACGAATTCCTTCAGGCTCGAGCGGCCAGGGCATTCGCACCTTGTACACGCGAACCCCGATTCGCGCGCAGGTCGCCGCGTCGAGCCCGAGCTCTATCAAGGCCTGGCGAACATCCTCATAGGCCTTGCCGGATGCGACGATGCCGAGTCTCGCAACTGGCGAATCGATGACTGTCTCGTTGATCCTGTTGGCCCGCGCGAAGGCAAGTGCGGCATACGCCTTGTATTCCTGCAGCCGATCATCCTGAACCATCGGCGGATCCGGCCAGCGGATGTTGAGACCGCCCGCCGGCATGTCGAAGTCGTCCGGCATGACGAACGTCCGGTGTTCATCTCCAAGGTCGACAACGGCACTCGTCTCCACCGTATCCGAAATGACCTTCAACCCCGTCCAGCAACCGGAATAGCGCGACAACGCGATGCCGAACAGTCCTACATCCAGAAATTCGTGGATGGAGGAAGGATAGAGAACCGGCATGACCGCTGCCATGAAGGCATGATCCGACTGGTGCGGGAGGGTCGAGGACTTAGCAGCATGATCGTCACCGGCAAGACAAAGGACACCGCCGTGCGCCGACGAGCCAGCCGCATTGCCGTGCTTGAACACATCGCCGCAGCGATCGACACCGGGGCCCTTGCCGTACCAGATACCCACGACACCCTGGCGATTCGCGCCACGCGACAGCGGTACCTGCTGTGTGCCCCAGATCGCCGTTGCCGCCAGGTCTTCGTTGATACCCGGCCTGAAGCGAACGTCGTGTGCCGATAGGTGTTCGCGAGCGAGCTCGAGCTGTTGATCGTAAGCCCCCAGCGGCGAGCCCCGGTATCCGGTGACATAGGCCGCCGTGTTCAGACCGGCACGTCGGTCGCGGCGCATCTGCGCCATCGGCAATCGCACCAGGGCCTGCGTGCCGTTCATGAAGACACTGCCCGTTTCGGCGGTGTATTTGTCCTCGAGATCGAGCGTCAGGTTCATCGGCCCACGTCACCCCTCGATCACGGCGTGAGTGACGCCGGGACCGTCAGCTGTTCATTTCACTCATTCATCACCCATGCCATCGTCACCGGCAGCGCCTGCGGCCAGATTGGCCAGGGCACCTGTGATAAGAGCGATTTTAAAGATTAAACCCCCAGCACGGTACAAGTCCATCAAGCTGTCCGCCGCTACATGCGACTTTCGGCAGCGCATCCACTACTCGACATTCAGTTCCGCCAATGCCGCCCTGGCGCGATTGGTGACGAGCCAGACGACGGCAAAGGTCGCGATCAGGCCCGCGCCGAGAAGTACCCAGCGGAGGACGCCGCCACCCTCGCCGCTGACGCTCCCGAGCGAGCCGATATACACATACAGCGCGGTGCCCGGCATGATGCCGATCAGCGTCGCCAGGGCATACGGCGCGAGCGCGATATCGGTAACACCGAAGAAATAGTTCTGCAGACCAAACGGAAATGCCGGACTCAACCGCGTGAGGCCCACCACCTTCCAGCCTTCCTGACTGACAGCCTGATGCAGGGCCTTCAGGCGATTGTCCTTTTCGACCAACCCGGTGACACGCTCGCGAGCGAAGCTCCGACCGATCAGGAATGCGATACACGCCGCCAGCGTGGCTGACAGGACCACCAGCGGAAAGCCCCAGAAGCCGTAGACCAGCCCGGCGACGAGCGTCAAGGCCCAGGCAGGTCCGAGCACAACGGTAATCACGACATACAAGAAGACGAACACGGCAATGCCGACGATGCCGAGGTCCTGTATCCAGTACTGAAACCCTTCGATCCAGTCGCGCACCGGCAACAGAACCCAGAGGGCCATGATCGCAATCAGGGCGATGACACCGACAATGATTCTGGTACGCGTTGACATGACGGGAAAAGGCCTCTGGCATACGGGGGGACGGGGGTGGAAAAAGAAGACTTGCAGCGACGGCCTGTGACCGTTAGCGTTTCAAGCCTCTGTCACAGCATAGCGACCGTTCGCACATGGCGAAGTTCATCCATCTCATGGTTCGTGTTCTCGATCTGGAGAAATCCATCGACTTCTATCGGCGGGCATTCGCGCTCGACGAGAATCACCGGCTCGACTTTCCGGAATTCACGCTGGTCTACCTGCGTAATGCCGAGAACGACGTCGAAGTGGAATTGACCCTGAACAAGGGTCGTGATACGCCCTATGAACACGGCGACGGCTACGGGCACATTGCCTTCGTCGTCGGCGATCTGGATAGAGAGCACGGACGCTTCCTGCACGAAGGGTTCGCGCCCGAAGACATCAAGGAGTTCGCGCCGGACGGTAACAAGCTCGCACGCTTCTTCTTCGTCGAAGATCCGGACGGTTATCGTATCGAAGTGCTGGAACGCCACGGGCACTACCAGTAGGACAACGAATCACCCCGATCCATAACCCACCAGGGAATGTACAAACATGGCACTCGAAGACACCGTCTGCACGCTCGTCCCCTACTTCATCGTTCAGGATGGCAAGCTCGACGAATTCAAGGCGCTTGGCGAACAGATGGTCGAAAAGACCCGCTCTGAGGACGAGGTGGTCTTCTACGGATTCAGCTTCAGCGGCCAGAAGGCGCACTGCCGGGAAGGTTATCGCAGTGCCGCAGGCGTTCTGGCGCACCTCGAGAACGTCAACGAGCTGCTCGGAAAAGCCTTGCAGATTGCCTCCATCGAGCGACTCGAAGTCCATGCAACAGCGGCTGACGTGGCCGCTCTCGAGGGCCCGCTGAAGGAGCTCGGCCCGACGTTCTTCACGATGGAAAGCGGCTTTCGAAAGAACTGAGAGTTGGCGCAACAGGCCAGACCATGACCTCGCCAACACACATCATCACGGTACTGACGCACGACCGTCCGGGCATCATTCATCAACTCGTCACGGCGCTCGGCGACGCCGGCGTGCCGCATCTCGAGATCTCGCAGACGGTCGTGCACGAGGCTTTCACCATCGCGCTGGTTCTCGCCATTCCGTCAGGACAGACACCTGCCGCCGTCCGCGACCGGCTGCTCGATGCACTGCAACACAAGGCATCGGCAACGGTGCTGGCACTCGATGAGACTTCACCAGACGCTGAAGGCTTGCACAAGCCGCAGGCACGTTACATCCTGACCGCCATCGGTGAGGGCTTCACTGGTGTCGTGCGAAGCGTCAGTGGGCTGGTGCGCGAGCACGGTGGCAGCTTCAGCGATTTTTCCAGCCAGGTGGTCGACGGCCGCTTGCAACTCCTGGCTGAAGTGGAATTCGCTGAAGAGGCCTCGGTCGGTGAATTGCAGGCGGCGCTTGCCCGGGCGAGTGACCGCCCGGAGCTTGCTGTCCGCCTGCAACACCAGACCTTGTTCAGCGCAACCAACGAGATTGCGTTCAGACGGATCACGACATGATTCGAAGCGAAGCCGTACTCGATACCCTGCGCATGTTGCAGGAAGAAAAACTCGACGTACGCACCGTGACGCTCGGTATCAATCTCGACGCCTGCTCGAGCCCTGATATCAAGGAACTCGAACGCCGCGTCCATGACCGGGTCACGGCGGTGGCGGCAGGCCTGGTCGACGCCAGCAGTGCGCTCGAACGGGAATTCGGCATCCCGGTGGTCAATCGGCGAATCGCGGTAACACCTGTTGCAAGCGTTGCAGCGGGTGCGGACCAGGACGGCATGGTTCGCGTCGCGCGGGCCCTCGATCGCGCCGCTGCCGATGTCGGCGTCGATCTCATCGGCGGCTACTCGGCCAATGTACAGAAGATGACGACCACCGCCGCCGACACGCTGATGAAGAGTCTGCCCGAAGCACTCGGTACAACCACCCGGGTCTGTTCGAGTGTTCAGGTCGCATCGACCCGAACCGGCATCAACATGGATGCGATCAACAGTCTCGGCGGCATCATCGGCGAGATTGCGCGCACAGATTCGGCAAACAACGGATTCGCCGCCGCCAAGCTTGTGGTATTCGCAAACCTCCCTGACGATAACCCCTTCATGGCCGGTGCGACGCACGGTACCGGCGAAGGCGATGCGGTCATCAATATCGGTGTTTCGGGCCCGGGTGTGGTGCAACGAGCGTTGCAACGCCTGATCGATTCCGCCACCCATCGTGACGAGTTGACGCTGACCGATCTCGCCGAGGAAATCAAGGTAACCGCGTTCCGCATCACGCGTGTCGGCGAATTGATGGGCCGTGAACTCGCGAAGCGGCTCGGCCTGAGCTTCGGTATCGTCGATCTGTCGTTGGCACCGACACCGGCTGTGGGTGATTCGATCGGCGAAATCCTGCAGGCGATGGGTATCGTGCGCATCGGTGCGCCCGGTTCGACCGCCGCCATCGCCATGCTCAACGATGCTGTCAAGAAAGGTGGCGCTTTCGCCAGTTCAAGCATCGGCGGCCTGTCCGGTGCGTTCATTCCGGTCATGGAGGATGCAACCCTTGCTGCTGCCGCCGAGGCCGGCTGGCTGACCAGCGAGAAGCTCGAAGCCATGACCAGCGTGTGCAGTGTCGGCCTCGACATGTTGCCGATTCCTGGTGACACCTCCGCGGTCACGCTGGCGGGACTGATGGCCGACGAGATGTCGATCGGCGTCATCAACAACAAGACGACCGCGACACGCATCATTCCCGTGCCGGGTAAACGTGCCGGTGATCATGTCAGTTTCGGCGGACTGTTCGGCGCAAGTCAGGTCATGGCGGTCAAGGACTCAAGCCCGGACGATACCTTCGTGGCCTTCGGCGGCCGCATTCCGGCGCCGCTGCACAGTCTCAAGAACTGAACCACAGCTCACCCGCCCTCTGCGTCCTCGAGCAGCATGTCTGCCGCCCGCTCCCCCACCATGATCGACGGTGCATTCGTATTGCCGGACGGTATCGACGGAAAGATCGAGGCATCGGCAACACGCAAGCCGGGCACGCCATGCACGCGCAGGCGCGCATCGACGACATTGCCCTTTTCGCCGTCGCCCATGCGGCAGGTTCCACAGGGATGGAACACGGTCCAGGCGTGTTCGCGCACGTGGCGCGCCAGCGCTTCATCCGTTGCACAGTCCGCTCCCGGCACCAGTTCCCGCTCGATGATTGCCTTGAAGCTTGGTGCGCTGGCGAGTCGTCGTATCAAGCGCATGCCGTCGATCATCAATTGTCGGTCGTGCTCTGTATCGAGATAGTTCGGCTGAATTGCCGGTGGTTCGGAGGGATCGGCGGAGCGAATCGACAGATGGCCACGACTGGTTGGTCGACAGGGATTGAATCCGAGCAGAAAGCCGGGGAACGGATCCGGACTGATGAGCGGTCGCTTGCCGGGCGGCGCACGGGTGTAACTCAGCGGAGAGAAGTATAACTGCAAGTCCGGACGCGTCTCTCCGGGGCGCACGGAAACGAAGCCACCAGCCTGATTGACACTCAGCGACAAGGGGCCTCGCCTCGAGGTGAGAAAGCGCAAGCCGGAACGGAGCTTGCCGGACCAGGGTCGCAATTCCTGGTTGAGGCTCGGCACGTTCGCCCGACAAAGGATATCGGCGCCAAGATGATCCTGCAGGTGAGCCCCCACCGCCGCATTCGCCACGCGAACGCCGATGCCGTGCGCATCGAGCAGTTCCCTCGGTCCGATTCCCGACAGCTGCAGTAACTGCGGCGAATTGACGGCACCTGCACAGATGACGACTTCCCGACTGGCCAAGGCCTGCTCCTCACGACCCTGACAGCGCCAGCGCACGCCTGCAGCACGCACACCATCGAAGATCAGGGAACTGGCCTGGGCATGAAGACGGACAAAAAGATTGTGACGCTCGAGTGCCGGTCGCAGGTAGCAACGTGACGTCGAGGCGCGAAGCCCCCGTCGCGTGTTTATCTGGTACAGGCAGGCGCCGTCGAGCACGCCACCATTGTAATCCGGGTTGCGTGGTATGCCGATCTCCTCGGCGGCCGCCAGGTAGCTTTCACACAAGGGGTGCACATCGTTCCGGGTGTCGAATACATCGACCGGGCCCTGACGACCGCGAAGGGCAACAGTCGGATCACTACTCACCGACCCGGAATACCGTTCGATCCGCTCGAAGACCGGCGCGACACTCTGCCAACTCCAGCCACGCGCAGATCGAGACCAGCCGTCATAGTCGGCAGGATCACCGCGCACCCACACCATCGCGTTGATCGAACTCGAGCCACCGAGGACGCGCCCTCGCGGCCAGTAGCTCGGCTTGCCACCGAGGCCTGCCACCGGTTCAGTCAGGTATTTCCAGTTGACGCGCGCATCGTAGTACGCCTTTCCGTAGCCGATCGGCATCGTCAGCCAAAGCCCGTTCGGAAAAACCCGATCACTCCCGCCTGCTTCCAGCAGCAGCACGCGGTAGCGTCCGCCTTCACTCAGACGGTTGGCGACGACACAACCTGCAGAGCCTGCGCCGACGACGATGAAGTCGAAGCGGGCTGCATCGTTTGGCATGTCACTGGAGAAGATCATGGATCAGCACGGAAGTCTGCAACGCGGCGAGCATCCACCCGCAGGATCGACGGTATCACCCTCTGCCAGGTTCACCCTATGGCGAGACGTCGATGAGAGTCTCGCCATGCGCAAGCGCCACTCTGCTCTGGCACACACGCCAACAGAGAAACATGCCATGTCAGCCTTCGGCGCCCCGGCGTTTCCGCGAGCCTCCAGCCCGCCTACTCTCGCTTGCCCTGCACGACCCGATTGAGAATCATTGCGCAGAAGAGGATAGCGAACCCCGCGAGAATGCCCTGGCCGACCGAGGAATACTGCAAGGCTTCGAGCACGTCCTCACCGAGGCCCTTGGCGCCGATCAGCGACGCCACGACGACCATGGCGAGACTCAGCATGATGGTCTGGTTTACGCCCGCGAGAATGGAGGGTGCGGCGAGTGGAAGATCGACACGCGTCAGGAGATACCATTTCGATGCGCCGAAGGCGATCGCCGCTTCGCGGATCGAGTCCGGCACGCCACGCATGCCGAGCACCGTCAAGCGCACCACCGGGGTTCCACCGAAGATCATCGTGGTAATGACCGCCGCTGGCTTGCCGACACTGAAGAAAGCGATGACCGGGATCATGAACACGAACGACGGCATGGTCTGCATGAAGTCCATGATCGGCCGGATGACCGCATAGAAGCGCGGGCGGCGCGCACTGAACAGGCCAAGCGGTATTCCCAGGCTTATTGACAGCAACGCGGCCGTACCGAGCAACGCGAGCGTTGTCATCGCCTTCTCCCAGAAGCCGAACAAGCCCATGTAACTCAGGAAAAGTACCGATGCAACTGCGGCACCGACACCGGCAGAGAGCCACGTCAACAGAATGATGAAGGCGGCGATGACGGGCCACGGCGTTTCCACGAAAACCACTTCGAGTCCATCGAGCATCACGCGAATGCCGAGCGAGATCATCTCGAATACCTGCCTTCCGTAGGTCTTGACGAAATCGAAGGCCTGCTCCACCACACCGATCGCGCCAAGCCGGATTCGCGCATCGGTAGGAAAACTCCCAAGCCACACGACGTCACCCGGAAACGCGTAATGCGTCGTGCTTGCCAGAATCACCAGCAGCACGAAAAGCACGGTAAGAGCCGTTCGCCTGGTGGAGATTCCGGACGCGACGCGACGATCGGACATCCACGCCGAAAAGCGCTTTTCAAGCGTCGGTGTAGCAACGATTCCGGCAATCAGGCGGGCGAGCAACAGGAGCCCGAGCCCGCTCAAGCTGACCCACAGGACGGTTGCATCCGCCAGCGCAGCCTCGACCTCGATGTCGCTGATCGCACTTTCCAGCGAAGCGATCGCACGCTTGAACACATCCACCTTGTCGCTCTGCTTGTCGATAGCGGCCTGCAACTGCTCCTGACGGAACGCCAGCGTGCTCTCGATCTGCTCGATTCGCTCCCGCGCATCAGCGCCGAGATCACCGAACAGTCCGCGGGCAATTTGAATGAAGGCCACGGTCTCGAGCACCAGCAGCGGCAGGCCACGACTCCACAGACCGCGCATGCCGAACCAGATCGGCCCGAGCAAGGCGGCCGCCAGGTTGAAGGTCTGCAAACGTCCCAGCCAGGGCATTCCACTCCGGTCGCCGATACGCTTGAACTGGCGCCGGTAATAGTCCGCGTGACTGCCGACGAACTCGGGAACAAGATCATCCCGGCGTTCGGCACCGGCGCCATTGTCGGGCGTCTGTACGTCCGCGATGGGTACGTCAGATGCTCGAGATTCGACGACTGCCATCGTCAGCGCTCCGACCCTTCGGATACCGTACGGAGCAAGTCGGCGCGCGTTGCCACACCAATGCGACAGCTCTCATCGTCGACGATGGCAAGCGGTAGTTCAGATTCGACAGCAGCGTCGATCAGGCGGGCAAGCTCGGTCGATTCGTGAAATTCAGGTGCCGCATCCGGCAAGGAACCATGCTCGGCTTCGTACGCGGTGAGGCTCCGCATGACCGCGTGGGCCTTGACGACCTTCAAGCGGGAAATACCGGCCACGAACTCGGCGACATAGTCGTCGACGGGGTGCATGACGATCTGCTCCGGCGTGCCCGTCTGCACCACTTGGCCGTCGCGCATGATGGCGATCCGGTCGCCGATGCGGACCGCTTCGTCCAGGTCATGCGTGATGAAGACCGTTGTCTTGTTCATGCCCGCCGAAAGTTGCATGAACTCGTTCTGCAACTGCCGCCGAATCAGCGGGTCGAGTGCGCTGAAGGGCTCATCCATCAGGAGTATCTCGGGATCGGCAGCCAGCGCGCGGGCAAGCCCAACCCGCTGCTGCATGCCACCGGACAGTTCGTGGGCGAACTTGTTACCCCAGCCTTGCAGTTCAACGAGACCGATCGCTCGCTCTGCCGCATCCATCCGACGATTCTTGTCGATGCCGCGAATCTCGAGCGGCATGGCGATATTGTCGATCACCGAGCGGTGCGGCATCAGCGCGAAGTTCTGGAACACCATCGCGATGTGCTCGTTGCGATAGCGTCTGAGGGCATCGGGCGGCATGGCCATGATGTCCTCGCCATCGATCATGATGTACCCGGCCGTCGGCTCGAGCAGTCGATTGATGTGGCGGACCAGCGTCGACTTTCCGCTGCCGGACAAGCCCATCACGCAAAAGATCTCACCCGGTAGAATATGCATCGAGGCATCGGCGACACCGACGACGCAGTCGTAGTTCTCCAGAATCTCGGTCTTGCTCCGACCCTCGTCGCGCAAGGCAATGAGCGCCTCATCGGCGCGGGCGCCGAAAATCTTGTAGACCCCCTTGATGTAGATTCCCTCGGGCCTGATGACTGGACTCACCGACGGATCAACCGGCGTCGAGCCCGCGGACGGTTCCGTCGCACGGCTAGCAGCTGGCGCAGTCACGTCGGCGCGCGACCGGTCAGATCCGGCCGCATCACCTACCGCCTACATACCCAGCCATGCATCGACGCGATCCGAATTCGCCTCGACAAACGCCTTGGCAACTTCCGCGGGATCCTTGCCACCTTCGATCTCGAAGGCAAACTGCGAAACATCTTCGCCCGTCAGTGCCATGCTCTGCACAAGCTCGGCCACTGCAGGCGAACGATCGGCAAGCGACTTCGAATAGGCAATCTGCACTTCCTTGAGTGCGTCTTCGGTCATGACTTTCGAGTTCTCGAACCAGTTCGGGTCCTCGTCCGGCTGCAAGGCGATGTACTGGGACTCGTCGAATGCCGGCTCCGACAGACGAACGATGTCGTGCTGGAACCAGATCGCGTGTGGCGAGTAGCAATAGAACGCGTAACCCATGCCTTTCTCAATCGAATCGCCGACCGTTGCCGTCATCACCGACTGATCCGCTCGAATCGGCTCCATGAAGGGCATCAGCCCGTAGTCGCGTACCTTGACCTCGTTGACGTTGGCAGACGCCCAGCCCGGTGCACCGATCCAGATTTCGCCCTTGCCGTTGCCATCGCTGTCCATTTTCTCGGCGATTTCCGGCCGCGCCAGATCGAAGATGGAGCTGATGCCGGTTTCCTCGGCAAAGGCCTTCGAGACACAGAAGCTCTGCTTGCCTTCATAGGCGTTTTCAGACAGGGCCACGTTGCCAGTGCCGTCGACGTACTTGTCGGTAAAGCTCTTCTGGTTCGGTAGCCAGACATCGGGGTGGATGTCGATATCACCCTTGCCCGCGTCCATGGCCTGGAAGATGGCGGCGTTGTCGCCCGGCACGAGTTCGGCTTCACCACCGATCCGCGACGTGACGATCTCCTGGATGAGGTGGGCGATCGCTTGCGCACCGGTCCATGAAGGTGCGCCGATATTTACGGATTCCGCCGCCTGAGCACCGCTACTGACGGCGACCAGCACCGCGGCGACAGCCAGACCCTTTCTATTGCTTTTCATGTTGAGAGACTTCCTTTGTGGTGAAGCGGCGGCGCGGCTGAAGTGACGCGGCAGTGCGCCGGAAAACCCCGATTGCTCCTGAATATACCGGATCGAGTCAGGGGCGACAGCGTCGCCGCGGTATCCGCTCCGTCTCGACAAGACTGGCTCTGGAGTACCATCGAGCAGAGTCTTGACGTCCTGCTGACAAAAAGGAGAACTGATCGATGCCACAGGTTCAATTGCCTTTTCGCTCCCGCGCCAACGCTGCAGGGTTCGCCAACATGACAATTGCGGGACATGGCGGCAGGCTGCTGGTCGGCGCCGTCGCGCTTGTCGTCAGCGCCTGCGGTGGCGGGGGTGGCGACGGATCGAGCAACTCGTCCAGTGGCGGAGGGGCCAGTGACAGCGGGCTTGTCACGGGTGCCGCGAGCGGCAATGCCAGCGCCGTCGATACCGATGTGCTGCGCCGTACAGCGGCGCGGGGTGCGGCACGCGGCCTTGGCCCCAACCTCCGTGCGCTGCCGGGATTCATCAGCAACGGCGCAGATACCGATGACGGCGCAGCGGGCGCAAACGGCGCTCTCGGCGACACTCAAGACGCTGGCGAGCAGCTGCTGGCAACACTCCTCGGTATCGACGATCCGAATGCGGTGGTGACCCGCGACGGCAACCTGATCACCGTCGATCCGGACGATGCGTCCATCTGCGCGTCGAGCGACGACGTTGTCGGTGCCACCGGCTTCGAGAACGACGAGACGGAGGCCTGCCTGCAACTCGTTGCCGACCTGACCGTCACACTCGACGCGCAAAGCGAGACGACCGGCATCATCAACTATCTGTTCCAGGGAACGCCGGCGGTCGCGCTCGGCTATTCGCCTGACACCGCCAATACCGAGCTGAATCTCGGCGGCCTGAAACTCGTCCTCGAGCGGCTTGCCATTCTCGAGGCGTCGAGTGGCCTGTCGAGCAACGGGCCGGGGGATGAATCGACCGATATGAATGTTCCCGACGTCATGCGTGGCGTCATGCGATTGAGCAGCCGTGTAGACGATGATCTCGAGGGTAGCGAATCGGGGGAGATCACCCTGATTGTGACGGAAACGCTCGAGATCAGCGACGCCAGCGGACTCGGTCTGTCGTTACAACCGTCTCGTGTCTTGCAGCTTGCCTTCGACGCGGCGACCGAGAACGTGAGCCTGAGCCTCGACTGGGGTGCCCTGCAACTGGTTACCGAAGCGAGCGACGACACGGTGAACACCTCACGCACCACGGTAAACCTCGGTGGACTGTCGCTCGATGTCGGCACCACAGGCAATACAACAAGCGATACAGCAGGCGGTACACCGGACGAAACACCGACCTTGTCGCTGAGAAATGTCGGCATTGGCGGCCTCGATGCCCCACTGAACATTCGCATCGACGACCAGCAAGCGCTGAGCGTCGCGCTGGAAACCTTCGGCGCCAGTATCAACCCCGGCACCGGTGACATCACCTTCGACACGCCGGCAAGCGTCTCGTTCGCGCTCGACAACCTCACTGGCTTGTATGACGAGTATGCGCGCGAATACACCGCACGCTTCATGGCCGCGATTCCGGGCGGCACCGTACTCGCCCCACGCGATGACGATCTGACCGAGGTTCGCGCTGGCGGCCCGGTCACTGCGTCCTTCGTCGCAAGCGACAACAACACGAACGTGCAAGCCGACATGAGTGCGGGTGTCGGCGCGTGTTTCGGAAATGCGGACAGCAGCGGGACACTCAGCGAGCCGGCCGCTGGCGACGCAGGCGATTCGTCAGACGATGATGATGACGATCCTCTCGAAGGTCTGCGTCTCACAGGCGCACCCTGCCCCTCGCAGAACACCACCCCGTGATCGCCGCCCGCCGACAGCCTGCCGTTGACAGACGCTGCGAGCGCTGAGTACAGTCATCGAGGTCCCGTGGCGCCAACGACGGCGGCGAGTCGAATACGAACGGTCATTCGAGTGACCGCATACGGGCACCCACACGGAGAGAGAATCGAAAATGACTGGAAGATCCCTGATTGCCACCACGCTCGCCGTGGGACTCGCCCTCGCCGGTAACGCGACGGCTCAAGAATTCGACGGTGTCACGGTCAACGTCATGACCTTCACCGGACCACAGATCGCTGAACCTTTGCAGCGCCGTGGCGCTGAGTTCGCGGAGGCCACCGGCGCGACGATCAACGTCGTCACGGTACCGTTCTCGGACTTGTACCAGAAGCTCCTGACCGACTGGATTTCCGGCACCAATTCCATTGATGCTGGCGTGTTCGCGCCACAGTGGATGGTCGACTACGTGACCCCGGGCCTACTTGAGGACCTGAGCGAGCGAGTGGCTGCAGACGAGGCCCTGGCGAGCGACGACATCGCGCCGTTCTTCCGCGAGTTTTCGCAGAAGTTCAACGACAAGACCTACATGCTGACCGTGGACGGCGATTTCCACATGGTCTACTACCGAAGCGACGTCGCCGAGGAACTCGGCCTTGAAGCACCAAAGACCTGGGACGACTATCTTGCCTTCGCGGCCGCCGCCCATGGCAAGGATCTGAACGGCGACGACGAAGCGGACTACGGCTCGTGCATCGCCAAGAAGCGGAATGCCCAGTCCTACTGGATGATCACCTCGATCGCCTCCGCCTACATCCAGTCGCAGGGTACGTCACAAGGTGCGTTCTTCAGTACCGATGACATGGCACCGCTGTACGACAACGAAGGCTTCGCAAAGGCACTGGGTGTCTACGGGGCAACCGGCGAGTACGCGCCTTCGGACGAGATCAACCTCGACGTCGGTGACACCCGCAGCCTGTTCACCTCCGGTCGTTGCGCATTGACACTGGACTGGGGCGATATCGGCACGCTCGCGATCGATGCGGAAAATTCCAGTGTCGTCGACAAGGTCGGCGCTGTCATCCTGCCGGGCTCCGCCCGTGTGCTCGACAGAGAAAGCGGTACGCTCGTCGACTGCGACGCGACCACTTGCCCACACGCCATCGACGGTATCAACCATGCGCCGTTCGCCGCCTTCGGTGGCTGGTCCGGCGGCGTCAACTCGAAGGCCGACGATAAGGTCAAGGACGCCGCCTACGCCTTCTTCTCCTATGTCAGCCAGCCGGCACAGTCGAACGCTGACGTCACGGTGGGTGCCACGGGCTTCAACCCCTACCGGCTGTCGCAGTTCGAGAGCCGCGATGCCTGGGTGGAAGCGGGCATGAGCGAGGCTGCGGCCGACAACTACCTCGGCGCCATCCAGGCGAGCCTCAATTCGCCGAACATGGTGCTCGATCTCCGGATTCCGCAAAACCAGCGCTACCAGCAGATCGTTCTCGATACGGCCATCGCACGCTTCCTCGCCGGCGAACTGGACATTCCGGCCACCATGGAGGCGATCAACGAGGGCTGGAGCGAAGTCACCGAAGAGCTCGGCATGGACGAGCAACTGGAGGCCTACCGGGCAACGATCGGCGCGGAGTGACCCTGGCGTTCTTGCGCCCGACGTTTTCGCGTTCGTGAATCATGAACGACTGGATGTCGTGCTGCCGTGAATCGCGAGCGGCTGGATCACTGGATCGATCACAACAGCGGCCGGTTGTTCATCCTTCCGGCCGTGCTACTGATCCTGTCGTTCTCGCTGTTTCCCTTGATCATCTCGGGCTGGCTGGCACTGTCGCGGTTCAAGATCACCGCCGACGGTTTTACGCTGAGCTTCATCGGTGAACTGAACTTCAAGAAGCTGCTCACCGGCTCACAGGAATTCCACTTCCTCGGCACGCGGGCAGCAATCGACCCGATCGGCTGGTTGCTGCTCGTGCTCGTCCTCGGACTGCTCGCCTGGGCGAGCTGGCGTTTCGTCGCCGGCGAGCGGTTCAACCTGCTCGGCTTGATCGGACGCCTGATCGCCTTCCCGCTATTCGGCGCCCTCGCCTGGAACTTCGCTACCACGCTGGGAGAATCCGCCCGGCTGGGATCGGTGTCCACAACGCTCTTCTATGTCATCGTCGGCGTCAGCATCCAGTTCGTGCTCGGTACCGCCCTTGCCTTTCTGTGTGCACAGAACATCAAGGGGCGGACCTTCTTCCGGCTGGTGTTCTTCATTCCCCTGATGGTCACACCCGTCGGTATCGCCTACACGTTCCGCATGCTCGCCGACATGTCCGTCGGGCCCTTCTCGCCGCTGTGGAAAGTGCTCGGACTCGGCGAATTCTCCTGGGCGGCCGATCCCTGGACGGCCCGTCTCGTCGTCGTTCTCGGCGACAGCTGGCAATGGATACCGTTCATCTTCATCATCATGCTCGCGGCGTTCGAGAGTCAGTCCCGTGATGAACTCGAGGCAGCAGAACTCGATGGCGCAGGACCTTTGCAGATATTTCGGGATATCACCTGGCCGTCGGTTGCGCCGGTGGCCGCGACCGTCGTGTTGATCCGCGTCATCGAGGCGTTCAAGATCGTCGACCTGCCGAACGTCCTGACCAACGGCGGCCCCGGCATTGCCACTGAATCACTGACGCTGCATTCGTTCATCGAGTGGCGGGCACTGAACCTCGGCGGCTCGGCAGCCGTCGCCTACAGTCTCCTGTTCATCTCGACGATCGCCTGCGTCTCGTTCTTCCAGCTGGTGGTGCTGCCCATGCGCCGGGCTCGCGAACGATGAGCCTGTTCGAATCGAAGCGACGCGGAGAGATGGCTCCGGCGAGCAAGTGGCTCGTCTACACGCTCTTGTTCCTGTGGACGCTGGTCGTCCTGTTCCCGTTGTACTGGGTGCTGATCACGTCGTTCAAGCTGCCCGGACAGGTCGGCGACGGCCCCGACTACCTGCCGTTCATCGACTATCGTCCGTCTCTCCATGCGTGGAAATACATCTTCGTCGATCTCGGCAGCGACACTTTTCGCCCGTATCTCAACTCGGTGATCATCGCCAGCATTTCCACCGTGCTGGCGATGACTGTCGGTTCAATGGCAGCGTATGCGCTCGCGCGACTGCACTTTCGCCCGCGGCTCCTGTCCATCGGCTTGTTCCTGGGAGCCTTTGCGCTCGTCATCTGGCTGGTGGCGCAGGCGGGCGTCGCCTGGCCGATCGCGTTGTCGGCAGGAATCGCCGTGTTCGTGATAGCCGTGCCGGTCTTCGCGCGTGTGCGCTCGCCAAGGCTCGGCAACGGCGACATCCTGTTCTGGGTCATTTCCCAGCGCATCCTGCCGCCCGTCGTGGCGGCGTTGCCGATCTACATCATGTTCCAGCAGCTCGGCATTCTCGACACCCACCTCGCCATCATCCTGACCTACACCACCGTCAACATGCCCATCGTGGTCTGGTTGATGTTCGACTTCTTCGTCTCTATTCCGAACGATATCGAAGAGTCGGCCGAGCTTGACGGTGCGTCGAAGCTGCGCATCTTCATAGAGATGGTCCTGCCGCTCGCTCGGCCCGGGCTGATCGCGACCGGCTTGCTGGTACTCATCCTTTCGTGGAACGAATACCTGCTCGCCTTGTTCCTGTCGACGGCCAAGGCACAGACGATTCCCCTGCTCGTTGCGGCGCAGAACGCCACCCGAGGCCCGCAGTGGTGGTACATGAGCGTACTCATCCTCATCATGATCCTGCCGGTCGTGTCGTTGACCGTGCTATTGCAACGCTTCATTTCCAAAGGCCTGCTCCTGGGCGCCGTCAAGGGTTGAACTCGACATGACCGTGCTGCTCGACCAGGTGACCAAGTCCTTCGGCGATGTCGAGGTGCTGAAGGCCCTAGACATCGCCGTCGAGAACGGCGAATTCATGGTATTGCTCGGCGCGTCCGGTTCAGGCAAGAGCACCGCTCTGCGCCTGATCGCAGGCCTCGAGAGCACCACGTCGGGCACGATCTCCATCGATGGCCGCGACGTCACTCAGGTGTTACCGAAGAACCGCAACGTCGCGATGGTGTTCCAGTCCTACGCGCTCTACCCACACAAGACGGTGGCCGAGAACATCGGTTATCCGCTGCGCGTGCGGAAGACACCAAAAGACGAGATGGCGCAGCAAGTCATGGATGTCGCAACGCAAGTACAACTAGAGAACCTGCTCGACCGCTACCCGCGGCAGCTCTCCGGCGGTCAGCGCCAGCGCGTCGCGCTGGCGCGCGCCATGGTCCGTAGACCGGCCCTGTTCCTGATGGACGAACCCCTCTCGAACCTGGACGCGAAACTCCGTGGCCACATGCGAACCGAACTCAAGCGCATGCAGCACCGACTCGGTATCACGACGATCTACGTGACCCACGACCAGGTCGAGGCGATGACACTAGCCGACCGGGTCGCCATTCTCGAGAACGGCATCCTGCAGCAGCTGGCCACACCCAAGGCGATCTACGATGACCCGGCCAATCTCTTCGTGGCGCGCTTCATCGGATCACCGCCGATGAACATGCTCGAAGGCAGGCTCGAGAGCGGTCTGTTCCTGCACCGCGACGACCGGATTGCCGTACCGGTAGCAACGAAATCAGCCGCGGCGACGCTCGGCGTCCGCCCCGAGGACTGCTCACTCGTGCCGGCCGGTGCCGGCACGGTCGACGGCACCCTCTATGCCATCGAACTACTCGGTGATCATGTGCTCGTCACCGTCGCCATCGGCGAGGAAATGCTGACCGTCAAGGCCGGCAAGGACTACGACGCCGCGCTCGACTCGACGGTCGGCATCCGCTTCGAGGCGACCGGTATCTACCTGTTCGATGGTGAGGGGAAGAGGCTGCGGCAATGAGGGTACGGGGAGCGCCGCCATGACGCATCCCCTGCTGATCGCACTTGCCGGAGCAGGCTTGGTTGGTCGTGTACACCTCGACGCCCTGCAGACGAGTTCGCACTGTCGACCCGCCGCCATCATCGATCCGTCCAGCCACGCGGCCGAGCTGGCACGCTCGGCCGGGGTCGCGTATCACGATTCGCTGGCCGGCTATCTCGATGCCATCGACACCACCTCAGCAGGCCCCGACGGCATCATCCTGGCCACACCGAATGCACTCCACGAGGAACACGCGCTGGCCTGCATGAAGAAAGGCTTGCCCATGCTTCTCGAAAAGCCACTGGCCGCGACCGTCGCCGAGGGAGAAGCGATCGCTCGCGAAGCACGTCTCCGCGGTACGCCCATTCTCGTCGGCCATCACCGCACGCACAGTGGCATTCTTCGAGCAGCCGTCGACACGATCAACAGCGGCGTGCTGGGTCGACTGGTGTCGGTGACCGGTAGTGCCACCTTCGTGAAGCCGGACGACTATTTCAGCGCGGCACCGTGGCGCAGCAAAGCGGGCGGCGGCCCGATTCTCATCAACCTGATCCACGAGATCCAGAGCCTGCGCCTGCTGTGTGGCGAGATTGTCGCGCTGCAAGCCTTCAGTTCGAACGCCATTCGCGGACACGCCGTCGAGGATACCGTCGCCATCAACCTCCGTTTCGCGAACGGCGCGCTCGGCACTTTCCTCCTCTCGGACACGGCAGCTTCACCGCACAGCTGGGAGCACAATTCAGGTGAAAATCCGGCGTACGCCCATCACCCCGAAGAAGCCTGCTACGTCGTTGCCGGTACCCACGGCAGCCTGGCCATACCAACCCTCAGGCTGCATCACTACGAACGAGACGAAGATCGCTCGTGGTGGAAGCCTTTCGTGTCGAAATCGATTCCATTCGAGCGCGATGACCCGATCGCCAGACAGCTCGATCATTTCTGCGCGATGATTCGCGGTACCCAGCCCGTGCGCGTGACAGTGGAAGATGGCCTCGCCAATCTGCGCGTCACCGACGCGGTCGACCGGGCGGCGCGGACGGGAGAGACGGTGGTGTTGTAGTGCCCACCGCAAAGAAAAAATCGACGGCCGTGAATCTATGACTGACCGAAAGTCAACGCACCAGTGGCCTGTCGAACTCGCTCAGTTGGTCGAGCCCGATGGTGAGTATCCACGCATCAGCTGGACGCGAGCCACCCTGACTTCTTGGCGGAGAGTGCCCGTTCTCCGTCAGCCAGATCGACAGATAGCCGAATCGCATCTCCGTCTTGCCGACGTTCACGTCGAAATCGCGGGTGTGAAAGCCTTTCGCTATCAGTACGCGTTCCGCTTCTGGCGTTGACAGATCGAGAAAATAGATTGCGTCGTTGGCGTGACCGAGCATGCCGACACGACCATCCGGCAGCGACACGAGATCATCCGTGTTCGTCGCAAGGCCTGTCTTCCGTGACACCCACGCGCCTCGACCGGCATCCCAGCGGTGGTGCCAGGTGTCGCGACGGCCGTTCCCGATCTCCTTGATCAGCATGTGTGGCGTGCCGGCGCCGTCGTAGATCACGCTGCCCGGCTGGTAGGGTTGTGGATCGCCTGCCGCCGTGTCCCAGACCGTCACCGGCACCTCGTGATCGGCAGCGCTCGCGCGGTTCCGGTCCGAGCGCCGGACGAGCGGCAGATCCACTGGTGTACCGTCGACGTGTTCGAACGAGATACCGTCGCGCGATGTCAGGTGGAAGAGGTCGGTGTTCTGTGACAAGCCCGTTCGGAAAAAATCATCCCGCCAGACGCCCAGGAAGTGAATCTCGGATTCGTCGGCAGACCAGTCGACGTTGCTGATGTAGAGCCGCAGTCGCTGACCACCGTTCAAGCGCGTGCGAATGTCCCATTCCCCCGTGTCGTGGTTGTAGCGCCAGAGGTGCCACATGAAATAATTCGTGCCACCACCGACATCCTGCTCGCGCGCCGACAGCCACAGATAACCATCGAGTTTGAAGAACGATGGGTAGGTGATGCGCTCGACGATGCCTCGACCGAGCTCGCTCGCCGGTACGTTCACGAAGCTCGTCAGGTCATACGGGCGCGCAGTCTTCGCCAGGTTCAGTTCGTCGACGTGATGATTCGCGGTGACGAATACCGTGCCATCAGGAGCGATAGCCACGCCTGTATTGTTATGTGAATCGAGCTCCAGTGTGTCGCCGGGATGCACATGCTCATCGATGTCGATCGGTTCACCGAACTCACCGTGCGGAAATTCGCGAGTAGCGATGTGAACCCGCTTCCGCTCGTCGTAGAAGCTCACGATCTGCATGGACACGCCACTGGGAACGATCTCGGTCCACATGTTCGTGACCGCCGTCACGTTGTACTTGTACAGGTTGTCCAGCCGCAGTGGCAGCTTCACCTGGCTGGTATCACGCTCACCGCCGCCTCCCCCGGACGGAGTGAATCTCGGCGGCTCGGCGACCGCCCCTCCTCCAGCCGCGTCGTCGCGGGTCGGCCTGTCGACTGGGGTGTCGGTTGGTGTATCAGATGGAGCTGTCGGTGCAGACGGGGTAGTGGGCGCGGGAGCGGGTGTCGGTGCCGGCGTGGGTGCTGATGTTGGCGCAGACAGATCGGGCGCCACGCGCCCGCCGCGTCCCATCCGGTAACTTGCACAAGTCCAGTTGCCTGCCACCGGATCGCAATCGACGCGCGGTATCGACGGGCACTGCTCGACGTAGGCGGCTCTTGCCGCGGCAAGTGTGCCGCCCGACACGGCGCAGTCGGCAGCATGCACTCCGGGCGAACCCGCAACCGCTGCGAACAACGCCAGGCCGACGAGGCATTTCGCGCTCACTTTCAACGTATTGCTCCTGCCGCTGCGGCGGCGTCCATGCCCTTGGCTGCGAGCGAAGCTCGCCCGGATCATCAGCCGGAAAATCCACTCCGTACTACAACTACGGCGCTGTTGTCCAACGACGCCAAAGAATACAGAGATTGTGAAATCGATCCGAGATGCCGGTCACGAAGACGGAATCAGGTCGCGAAAACCAGCTGTTTCTTGCTTTAGTGACACGTCTTCGTTTTCGATTTGGCCTCCTCGCACTGGGTGCGCACCAGGAGCTCGATACGTTTCTGAAAGGCCCGCACGAACTGATCAGAAGCGGATACCAGCATGGCTATCGGCCTCACGACTGCAATTTGCAGCTTCGGATGGAGAAGGAAAAGCCCTACAAGGCACGTGTCTCAACGCTGCTGAAAGTCTGACAAGACCGGCGTCCACGTCGACGACCCGTGCAAGGCATAGTCGGTGGCGCAAATCTATGTAGATTTGGCGGCACGTGCGCAGGGGATTATCGTGTTCCACACGGTCGTCGCATCTGCGCTTCAGGACGTTGAACATGAGAGCAATGACGCCAGCCTACTGCACCGCGCCACGAGGATGAGCGCCCGCAGCTTATCCGACGCGACCGGCAAAAGCCGCATGCGGTCACGTCCGAACCGGACCCACTCGCCAGACAGGAGGTATTCGTCGGAGAAGCCTTCGGACATCGCCAACGGACAGAATTTACCAACCTACCGGCCCGACGCCATCACAAAGCAAGCTACTGGCGGTAGAGCAAATCTACGTAGATTTGGCAGCACGTGCCTAGAGGATCATCGTTTGTCAAAGCGCACGGTAGGTGCAGACAAAGTGCCGCGCCAGATGTCAGGTGGAAGCAACGTTTTCCGCGTAACTACTTTCACAAGCTTGCTGGACAGTTGATACGACGATGGCCAGACGTCGTCACGGCTGCAGAGTCCACGCGCGGACAGGCATTCGAGTCGCCCGCTGCGGGCGGCCCTACGCTGCAAGGCCTTCAACTGATGCTTCGCCCGTAGTCTCGTCGCTGGTCGGCAGAATCACGTCGGTAGTCGACTCCGTGGACAACATGGCATCGGAACCGAACTGGATCTATCGACTGCTGATCGTGAACTTCGCGAGACGGAAGCCCGTGCAGTCGAGCCCGAGCCAGTGTCGTCGAAACTCTGATCCGCGCCTCGCACAAGGTTGCGGGCAGGGCCTTCGCCGTAGCTACCAGCCCCACCCGCCGCTTCCCTGCAATCTATTCGGCGGTCGCGACCCTGCTGCGCCTGGAAGAAGGGTCATGGACACCCGGTGGCACGCTCCGACCGACACGTGATCGGACGAACTCTGGCAATCCGGGCGGACTGGCGGCGCGCAACACCCGAAATCCGACGTTGTTGTTGCGGTTGTCGGCGTTGTTCCTGTTGCGCGAGGAAGAACGCACCCAGTCGGTTTCGTTGTTCCACGAGCCGCCGCGCACCGCGCGGCAGGCATTAGCCCCTCTCCCGCGTGAACACGATAGAGTCGAAGAGGCGCGTACGCAACCCGAGTGTGTCCGCCTGGCTGGCGTGACCGATCCAGCTCTGTACGGCGGGATCGAAGTCGTCCCAGTCGAGCTCGCCGGTCCGGTAGCCGTTGGCCATGCGCAGCAGACGACGGTTAAAGCGGTGGCCGTTGTCATTGCGCAGGAGTCGATAGCCCGGAAACACGCGATAGCCAAGAACATCTACTCCATCTACGACCCGATAGACCTCGGCCTTCCGGGGATGGATACGCAATCTGAGCGTCTGCACCCGCTCCTCGATGGCGCGTCGCCATGCGTGCAGCTCGCACTTGTGATCCGACAACAGGATCAGATCGTCCACGTACCGCAGATATGCCTTGACCCCTAGCTCTTGCTTGATGAAGTGATCGATCTCGTTGAGGTACAGGTTCGCGAGGAACTGACTGGTCAGATTCCCGATCGGGATGCCTGTGCGCCGCTCGAGCGGTGAGAACAGATCATCACCGTAAAAATATGTGATTGCCGCGTCCGGAAAAGGAGGTGAGCCGTCGATGATCTGGTCGAACAGCCGGAGGATCCTCCGGTCCTTGAGGTGGCGCCGAAGTTGACCGCGGAGCAGTATGTGATCGACCGATGGAAAATAACGGGCGACGTCGAGCTTCAACGTGTACGCATAGCGCTGCGACCATTACTGGTAGCGCGCAACCGCGCGATGCACTCCCCGCCCAGTCCGGCAGGCGTAGCTGTCGTGGATGAACCGCCGGTCCAGCCACGGATCGACCACGTTGAGCAGCGCGTGGTGGACAACGCGGTCCCGGAAGCTCGCGGCCGAGATCTGTCGCGGCTTGCGTTCATAGATCGTGAACAGGCGATACGGTCCTGGCTGGTAGCGACCCGCAACAAGATCTTCCTGCAATATCAGCAGCTCACGCTCGAGATTCAGCTCGAACAGCGCAACGTCCGGCCGGCGGCGCTTGCCCTTGCGCGCTTTCCGGAAGGCCAGCAGCAAGTTATCGAAAGTAGCGAACGCATCCCACAATCGACCGATCCGCTTCACGAGCTGGCCTTCAACCAGCCACCGATCTGCCGACCCAGCTGCAGCATGAGCAGGCTGCCGTGCTCGTACTGCTTGCCCGAGATGCCCTGCAGATCGTGGCACAGGCGCCACAGGTGGCGACAGACTTCCAGATCACGGTTCGCCTGGCCCAGCAATACCTTCTTGTCACGAGTCCAGGCGGCCGCGACCAGCGCTTCGAGTATGGCGATAACCCGGGTTTCGATTTTCTCTCCGAGCATGTAGCGTCGTTTTCGAGGTAACCGATCCAGTACGGGAATCATCCAGGTAGCTCACGATCTGCTCATTCAGCTCAGAGCGGGCGTCCGCCAGAGTGTCGCCTTGGGATGCGAGGTTCAGATCAAGACAGATTGCAGACCACACGCCATCGGTCCGCTC